>Ga0207156_10051_pt1 | contig 29042 bp, 19 predicted proteins | sample Alteio_BWMinHeat_24_FD_153514 | JGI IMG/M metagenome (GOLD analysis project Ga0207156, IMG submission 153514) | Enriched cells from forest soil in Barre Woods Harvard Forest LTER site, Petersham, Massachusetts, United States -... | ecosystem: Environmental > Terrestrial > Soil > Temperate forest >...
CAAACCACATGCGAAAGGGTGAAAAGGATGGCGCCGAGTCAGCGAATTTGTCATATCAGGCCGAGACGATTGATGAAACCGTCGCGCCTACGGAGGGCCTTGATTCGAAGCTGCGTCCGGTTGGCCGATTTTCCGGCCACGAAAGCTTGATTCCTTGCTGATCTTTGCGTATCAGCATTCCGACCTGCGCTTTATCGAAGATCTCCCGGCTCACCGGAACCTGCAAGCGCCTCCCGTTCCTTCCTTCGATGACCAGGTAGGTTCTGGCGTATGAACCCTCCTCCGACTCATGGACGAAGACTCGCTTTTCAACGACCCGGCCATCATATGTTTGTAAAGACGCGTCTGCGCTGCCGAAAACCATGTATAGGACAGCTATCAGAAATCCCGTGATGAAAATCGCGCCCATCAACAGGCAAACGATATCAATTAGGATCAATAACTTCCTGCCGGGGGACGCTTCACGGAATTCCTGAAGGCTCTTTGATACTCTCTCCGGCCATGGCTCTGCTTTCTTGCGTTGCATACGATCTTCTTCGGCGGCCGTTTCCCTATCGCCGCCATTCTATCGGCCGCTGTCGGCCAAGACGTTGAATTTGGGGCGCATGCTGACAGTCTAAAGCAGCCGCTAGATGTCCAACAAAACTTTAGTGTCTGGCCGACTAGCGCAAGCCAACATCCAGGCAGCGCGGAACTGCGGAGGAAGGCCCCTAAATAGGTAAGGCTCGCTATCGGCTCATATTGGCATTACCGATTCTGGGCAAGTGGCTATTTTGTCAGGATTGCTTTCCTGTTATTGTGCGGCTCATTGGAGGCGGTATGAGTACGGTGCGCTTGGTCGAACCCTATAGCCCTCGCGACATTCGATTCCTGGACCTTTGGGAATCCAGCGGCTTTCGGGTCAAGGCATATGCAATCATCTATCAGGGACGCACGCTGCCCGACGCGAAGGTAATCCAAGCGGCAAAGACGCTCACGTTCAACCGATTGTCAGAACTAGGCGACGATCAGCATTACGGTGTGGGGTTTGTCATAATCCATCTTGCGCGCCGATCGGACATTGTGCTCATCGACTGGTGGAGTTCAGAGAATGAGCTCCGGCAGGTGATATACGCTGCGCCGGCCGGCGAACCGGGGGCGTTTGCGCCGATCGCCGTGGAGCGCGCGTTCGCGTGCGTTTGGGAGCTGGAGGTGCACAACTTCGAGCGCCTCGCCTGGATAGAACACGTACTCAAGAGGGCCGCTGGACCTGCTCTGGAAACGGGCCTTGACGAGTACCTCGCGCAGCGCTTCAACGGGCGGGTGTAAGGGAAAGGTGATCGCGGCAGGTCCGAACTCAATTGGCGCTCTGGCCGGATCGACAACCGAGCGGGCCGGCAAGGTGCGGGCAGCTTGCACAATACGGGCGCCGGCGATTGAAAGGATCTCTGAAGGCCCGCTTCTTGCGGAGCGACTCGCCCGCTCCCAAGGGGTCGGCGGCGAAGTCTGCGATCGCCTTCTCTTCCCCTTTTGTTGCGGCCTCCAAATCAACCGGGTTGTTCACTCCGAAAAAACTATACTTTGACGCGGGCCAATTGATCGCGTCGCGGTGCATATCGAACCGCCGCTGCTTGAATGCCCAACTAACAACTTCTATCGATTCCGGATTGCGCCCAACCGTCTCGTAGAACCGGCAGAGACCGAACAGAAGGTTTTCGAACGAATCGCGCGCGAACTCTTCGGTAGTTGCACGGGAGCAAACATCCGGCCGCCCGCGCCATCCGAAGTGTTGCGCAATCAGCCAGTAGCCTTGCGCCTCACTTCGCGGGCCCGCTTCTCTGCGAGTCTGTCCGCCGGAAAAGACGAGAAGGGAGTCTGGCTGGACCCCCGCGATCTCGATCCCAAGACAGATGTGCTCGATGTAAAAAGGCGTCTCGCCTTGCTGGAAGTCTTGCAGAAGCCAATTGCTGTCGTTGTATGGATCGCCGCCAGCGTCGCCAGTATAGACGGCGTGGCAGGCCACGAGAACGAGCTTATCCAGGGAGTTCGCTGCCACCTCCGACCGTTCGAGCGCCGCATTGTTCAGCAGTTCAGGCATGGGCGAAAAGATCGACAGAGCCGTGATCGCACTTGAATCGCGCAGACGCCCTGAGGGAATATCTCGTCATGGCTGCTTCCTCCGCCAAGCTCACTTTCAAGCCCGTGACCCCTGATAATTGGCGAGACTTCGAGACGTTGTTTGGCGAACGCGGAGCGTGTGGCGGCTGCTGGTGCATGTTCTGGAGACTGAAGCGCTCCGAATTCGAGCGCCAGAAAGGCGCGGGCAACAAAGCGGCGATGAGAGCGCTCGTGGATTCCAAAGAGGTCCCGGGAATACTCGCGTACTTTGGCGGCGAGCCCGTGGGGTGGTGCGCTGTTGCTCCGCGTGAATCATACACAGCTCTGGAACGCTCCCGCATTCTCAAGCCGATCGATGCAAAACCAGTGTGGTCGATATCATGCTTCTTCGTGGCCAAACCCTTTCGGCGGCAGGGCGTTTCAGTGAAGCTGCTCGAGGCCGCGGTCAAATATGCGGGCAAGCGCGGCGCCCTCATCATCGAAGGCTATCCGGTAGAACCGCAAGGAGCGATGCCCGATGCCTTCGTATGGCATGGCCTGGCATCGGCGTTCAGGGCCGCCGGTTTCAAAGAGTGCGCCCGGCGCTCTGAGACGCGCCCTATCATGCGGCGCGCGATACGGCGGCATTAGGGCGGCCGCCAGATATCTTGTCCATCCTGTACATCCTGTTAGATTCTCTTGAATGATACTCCGCATTATCGGGTATTATGACGAGGCGAGCAACGCATAGGTGCGAGCACCCAAAGCATGACCGAGGCGCTTCATGTTCTTGGCTCATTGGCCGCGATATTCGCCGTTGTGTTTAGCCTCAACGTCTTGCCGGCATTCGCCCCGCCGACATGGACCGTTCTCTCCTTCATTGCCATCCGCTATGATTTGAACATCATCCTCATCGCTGTCACCGGCGCTATCGCCGCGACCCTGGGCAGAGTGACCCTGGCGAAACTCGCCAATGTCCTCGTCAGGCGCAGGCTTCTAAGCGAGGCTCAGAAGAAAAATGTTGACGCAATCAAAACGCAGTTGGAAGGGAGGCGAAGACTCACCTTCGCCATATTTCTGTTTTATGCGTTTAGCCCGCTCCCCTCAAATCATCTCTTTATCGCCTATGGCTTGACTGCGAAACGGCTGAAAGAGATCGCGATTCCATTCTTGCTGGGCCGCCTGGTCAGCTATGCGTTCTGGGCGTTCACCGCATCACGGGCGGCCGAGCGCCTGGAGTACGAAGCAATTATCTCCAAACGCTTCGCGACCTGGTACTTTATCCTGTCTCAACTCTTTGGGCTGCTGGTGATCTACCTGTTCACGCGCGTCGATTGGCATCGCCTGTTTACGGAAAAGCGCCTTGGATGGCGGAAGTAAGACAGGCGTGTAGGAAGGACACAGCTCGCCGTGTCCAGATGATCATGCGCGCATCGCTGCCGCGCCGTGCGGGGCATCAGGCCGTCTGGATCATCTTGAACTGCTCGAGTCGCTCGACAAAGGCGCCGATGTGCGATCGCGCTGACTCGTGATCGACATCGAAGCGTTCACAGGTGCTGCGGATCAGATCATCCAAAGTCCTGGCGCTGCCGCCTGCTTCGATCTCCTGCCAGATTGCCGCCCCGGTCCGATTCAGGTTGTAGTAGAGCAGGGTGTCAAGGTTGAGCAGGACTCCGTTGCCGTCGTCCAACGGCGTGAACACAGTTCGCGACGACTTCTCAATACGCATCAGAACAAAAATAAGCCCTGCCGCCCCCAAGCGCAAGGGGGCAGACGAAAGGAACGAAAGGATGAGGGATAGGATGAAAACGAGTTAGGATCATTACCTCCCGCCTTCTTTATCGATTGTGTCCCCCTTACGCTCATCGCCCTTTCTTCCATCCGCACCAAAGATTTTCAGACCTTTTGCCGCGCCGATCGCTCAAATTGCACAGTAGGCCAGTTTTGAGCTGGAGGAGGGTTGTGCTTCGGTGATCTTCAAACTTTTGTTGGTTGTAGTGTGTCTGCCCCTTGTTACACCCGCTGTTTTGGCCGATTGGCCAATGTATCAACATGACGCCTCCCACACAGGCAACGTCGCACAGACCGGCTTGAGCGCCGCCAACATAGCGGATCTGGGCCAGAACTGGTCGTTTCCGTCTGGAGGCTGGATTACCGCGACGCCGGTCGTCGGCAATGGGATGGTTTACGCCGGGTCGTGGGACGGCCGCATGTACGCGCTGCAGCAAAGCGACGGCCAGCTCGTTTGGAGCTTTGACGCCGGAACCACTGCTGACGATTGCGGGAATACATATGGAATCGACGCTACGGCGGCGCTCGCGGATGGCGTCCTCTATTTTGGCGCGGCGAATTGCGAGGTCTTCGCGCTCGACGCGGCTACAGGCGGATTCCTTTGGAGCACGCAGCTTGCCGATCCGGGCGCCGGCTATCACATCTGGTCGTCGCCGGTTGTTTTCAACGGCAAGGTCTATGTCGGCCTTGCTTCGCATTGCGACAATCCCTGCGTTCCGGGCCGCCTTGTGGCCCTGGACGTCGTGAGCGGCGGAGTGCTGTGGTCGTTCAACGCCGCGCCGGACGGCAGCACCGGCGGCGGCATCTGGTCGTCGCCAGCCATCGACGCCGAGCTCAACCTGGTCATCGTCACAACCGGCAACTACTGCACCGGCGTCGACACCTATTCCGATTCGATAGTCGCGCTCGACGCCCGGACTGGCCTCCCTGCCTGGATGTTCAAGAACATTAGCGAGGACACGAGCGATCTCGATTTCGGCGCATCGCCGGTGCTCTTTGATGCCGGCGGCATTCCGGCCGCCGCCGCCGGGTCGAAGAACGGACATTGCTATGCCGTCGATCGCCGGACGGGGTTTCTGCTATGGGACGCAGCGGTCACCGATGGATCGGCGGTCGGCGGCATAATTTCGTCGCCAGCCGCGGCGAACGGCCTGATCTATATGGGGACGTCGGCAAACGGCAATCAGGCAGGCCTCGTCGTCGCGCTTAGCCAAACAAACGGCCAGGTCGTCTGGCAAGCGTTCGAGCCGGTTCAGGTGCTCGGCCCCGCCACGGTCGCCGGCGACATCCTGTTCATCGGCCGAGTCGACGGCGCCCTGCTGGCTCTCGACGCAGCCACCGGGCTCGAGCTCTGGGAACAGCGCCTCGGGCCGCTGTTTAGCGGCGTTTCGATTTCGGATGATGAGCTGTTCCTCGGGTCAGCCGACAAGAGCATTCATGCATTCGGCCTTCCTGTTCTGAGGATCTCGACTCAAGCTTTGCCTTCCGGCACGATTGGCCGCTCGTATTCGGCAATGCTTAGCGCCTCGGGCGACCCCCCTCTTGCCTGGTCTCCCGCTACCGGAATTCTGCCTCCGGGCTTGAGCTTGAGCATCTCCGGCGAGCTTACAGGCGTGCCGACCGAGGCCGGGATATTCACGTTCGGCGTGCAGGTTTCGGATGCGACGGGGCTTTCGGTATCGGCCTCGGTGACGGTGAACGTGGCGCCCCGCGACAGTATCACAGTGACCGCGCCGGGACCCGCCGACAGATGGCGGCATGGCAGCGACTACACGGTTGCATGGACGGCAACCGCGGGCGTCAGCAACGTCGACATTCGGGTCTCGCACGACGGGGGACAAACCTGGATCATCGAAGCAAGCGGCGTCAAGGCCAGCCTCGGCACAGCTCGCATCAAAGCCAGCAAACCGAAAACCGACATCGCTGTCGCGCAGGTTGCCGATTCGTCGGACCCCACAATCTTCGGTCAATCGGGCGAATTCAAGATCAAATGAAGGGGAGTCTAGAGTCTAGGAGTCCGGGAGGCTAGGAGTCCGGGAGTCCGGGAGTCCGGGAGTCTAGGAATGGTCATTGGTCATTTTTCATTTCGCCGGGACTCACGATGACAAATGACAAATGAGCATTCCCAAACCATCAAAACCACCTGGACTCCCAGACTCCTAGACTCTTAGACTTCCCGACTACGGACGCGTTTGGCCGCCAATGGGATCTCCGGGCGGCGGCGCCAGCGGGCTTGTTTGCTTGCGTTGCGCGTCTGGACGAGCAAGAAAGCGCTCGATGTCTTCTAGGGTCGCCCGGCGATGAGCCGCTGCGCTTCCCGTCCCGCCTGGCAGCTTGAGAGTCGCACTCAGACCGCGCAGCGCGTCAGTGGCAATCGCGCGCACGTCCGGCGACGCATCGCTATCGGCCGCCAGGTCCATCAGCCGGCTCACCGTAAGAGTCTGCACCGCGCGCGCAATCGCGGCGTGATAGAGATCAGCGGGACTTTGCGACTTCCAGGTGTGCGTCACCAACGCGTCGACTACTTCCTTGAAGTCGGGGTTGGCGGGATTGCGGGCGTGAAAGGCGATCAGCCGCGCGGCGCGGTGGGGCTCGAGCAGGCCAGAGACGGCCATGTCGGCCGCGATGGTCGCCGCCGCGACGGGGTCGAAGACCGGGTCGGTGCGCTTGCTGAAGAGCTCAGTTGGGCCGCCCTCAAAGCCAAACGCGCGCGGCGGGATCAGGTCGAGAATCCTGGGAGGAATCACGAGCGCGTCTAGCTTTATTGTCTCGAGAACAGCAGCGAGCGCGTCCCGCTGCCTGGCCGGCGGGACAATCTGCTGCACGGCGGCCGGGCTGATGCCGCCCGTCGTCTTGATGGCGTACGTGTAATTCACACCTCCTACCGATTTAACCGCGGCCTGGAGCTGGTAGCGGTGGTGCAGGTAAAGCGGCAGCAACTTGGCTTCCAGCAAGGACAGGGGGGTTCCGACAGGGATGCTGCGCAGACCGAATTCGGCAAGTCCGATGCGGCGCACTTCCATTTCGTGGCGCAGGCTGGCAATCGGATCGCTCCCATTGTCCCATAGGTTGGCGAGCGGGTGGGCCGCGCCCGCCGGCCGCGCGTCTGCGTCTGACAGGAACAGCATTCCGGCGGACACGCCATCGCTGACCAGGCGTTCAAGTTCGGAGGATTCCGCGGCGCCCGGTGGGAAGTCTGAATAGGCGTACTTTATTGCGAACTTGTCGTAGGTCCCGATGCCTTTGGCGTAGGCATTCGACAGGTCGAGCCTGCCGTTCTTTATCTCAACCGTTGGGGCGGGGTAATCCATGACCGATGCGCGGCCGTAGGTGCTGGCGGCAAAATTATGCGCCAGGCCCAGGGTATGCCCGGTCTCGTGCGCCGAGAGCTGGCGTATTCGCGCCACCGCCATCGCCGCCGAATCCGTCGCCGCATCCAAGCCTGCGAGGTAGTCAAGATTTGGTAGATCTCCAAATTCGCACTCGGACGACTGCGCGCCCCGCGCGCTGCCGTTGCGATAAGGCGGGACGAGACCGCTTCCGATCATATAGTCCTGGCGCTCGCGCAGCGAACCCAAAGACACATTGCCCTTGATGATCTCGCCGGTGCGCGGATCGTGAATGCTGGCGCCATAGGACCAGCCTCGCGTCGAACGATGCACCCAATTGATCATGTTGTAGCGCACGTCCATGGGGTCCGCGTCCGCCGGCAGAACTTTGACCTGAAAGGCATTCTTGAAACCCGCGGCTTCGAATGCTTCGTTCCACCAGGAGGCGCCCTCGATCAACGCGCTGCGGATCGGTTCGGGCGTGCCATTATCGACGTAGTAGATTATGGGTTTGACCGGCTCTGACATCGCGGCGCCTGGTTCCTTCTTCTGCAGGCGATGGCGGACGATCCAGCGCTTTTCGACTGGATCTGAAATCGGAGCCGAGAAGTCGTAGAACTCAAGGCCGAAACAGCCGACGCGAGGATCCAGGGCGCGCGGCTTATAACCATCGTCAGGCAGTTCGACGAGCGAGTAATGCTCGCGCACAGTCACGGACCCGGCGCTGGGGGCGACCTCACGAACCATAAACCCGGGGTCCTCCGAAGCGAACGTGAGAGTCGCTTCGACTTCGGTGTTTTTCGGGAAAGCCCGCGTGCGCGGCAGATAAAAAGCGCTGCGGGCTTCGTCAAAGCGGAACTGTCCTTGCCTGGCGCGGCGCAACTGATCCGCGACGCCGTGCGCATCGCGAAGAAAAAACGCGCTCGCATCCACGAGGACGCGGCCGCCTTCAGCCGCCTCGACTTTGAAGCCCCACAAGACCGAGTGCGCAAAACTATCCTGGACGGCGCGGCGCTCGGCATCGTCAGTGGAGATGGCGCGGAAGCGATAGTTGGGTTCGATCAACAACACCTTGGGCCCGACGCGCTCGAAGAAGACGACGTGGGTTGTGCCAAGCTGACCGCGATCGAGCCCGATGGGATTCGATCCGAGACCGGCGGCGAGCGAGACTTGCAGGAGGAACTCCGTGTTGAACCTGGATATTTCCATCAACATCTTGCCGGTTGCGGCATCCCAATAGAGCGGCACAAACCCGTCGATTTTTTGCAGCCCGGCAGTCTTGGCGCTGAGGCTCCGGTCTTGGGGGCTCGGCTCGGGGAAGCCGAAGCTTCGAGAAGGCAAAAGAAGGACGACAACGAGGAAGAGAGCAGATCGGCATAGCATAGATCACCTCAAATGAAGCGGAGTGGAATGGCTGTGGACGCATCTTATAAAGGGACAGCTAGTCGAGGGCCGCCCGGCGCACACTCGGGGAATGCTATTGTGACAGAGCGGTCAAGTCAAGATGAGGACGGTGCGCGGCCAGGCAGCTCCCGGAGCTTCAAGTGCCGCCCCTGCGGGGGTCCGCTTGAACCAGGTATTTAACTCGAATTAAATAGGGGCGGCCGCTAATGCTTTCAATAAGTTGCATATATTTAACCCGACTCAAAAACCAAGTCTGTAGAAGCCGCGCCCGGGTAGATGCCGCGTAATGTATCCTACTCCCGTAATAAACGGTCGGCCGTCTAGAGCAGTTTGGATTGTTCTTTTGAGGCCGATCCACCACAATGAAGGGATGCCAAGAATAACCAAAAACATCAACTCGAGCGGCGGTCGTGGAGCGCAAGAGCGGCTGACGCGCGCAGCTTTTGGGCGCTCACCGTAAGAGACTCCTTAGGTTGGAAGGAAGCGACTACGGGCTGGCGCCCGCAGCTTTTCGGCGCTCACCGTAAGCCTCCTTAGGTCGGAAGCAAGCCACTACGGGCTGACGCCCGCAGCTTTTGGGCAATCGCCGTAGGACTCCTTAGGTTGGAAGCAAGCGACTACGGGCTGACGCCCGCAGCTTTCTCGGCAATCGCTGTAAGCCTCCTTAGGTTGGAAGCAAGCGACTACGGGCTCGCGCCCGCAGCTTTTGGGCACTCTGACGAGGAGTACACCGTAAGCAGCAGAGGAAGAAGAAGGAACGTGCCCGTGGTCTGGGCGAAAGCATCTCAGATTTGAGAAGTGAGGTGAGGGAAAGCTAGTAGGGTTTGACTCTGACGATTACGGGCACGTCGCTGACAGTGACCCTTCGGCCCCTAACGGTTGCCGGATGAAATGTTGAGTGCTGCAGGGATTGTAAAGCCGCTTCGACCTCTTCGGGGACATCCGTATTGATTAAGCGAATATCGGTGATCCTGCCATCGGCCCAGAAGGTCGCCTTGAATAGCACCTGACCAAAGCTCTTGTTTTTGCGCGCCTCGTCGGTGATCTCCACCTGTGGCCGGTGTATCCAAACAAATGGGGAATTCTCGGGCATTCTAGCGAGGGTCGACCACGGAATCGGACCGGACGAGACGTCGTTGCCGTCACCTCCTTCTCCACCCGGTTTCTTGCTTGATCCGGGGCCATGTCCCGTCCCTGCGCCGGAGCCGCTCGTAGGTCCAACACCCGTTCCGTTCGGACCGCCAATGCCGCCGCCGCTGCCGTTCCCGCCTGAATTCTCAGTTCCCTTGCTGTTTGGATCCCCTAACGGCGCCGGAGGCGGAGGCGTTGTCTCAGGTCCAACAATGTTAGGATTGACGGCTAGCGCGCTGGGATCATTGGCATTCGGAGCGATGGCGGAAACAATCGGGGGAGTTGGCAAGAATCGTGGGAGTTCGCCTTGCTTCGCGGGCAGCGGGCTGTTCGTGCCTCCACCCCCACCAGCAGTCTTCTCGCCCTTCGCCCCTGGCTGCTCGACCGGGCTTGGCAAAACCGGCGGATTCGATGGAGCCGGAGGCATCACGATGGTCACGACATAAGGTCCGTCTTCCTTCTCAACTGGCTTGAACATCCCGTGCCAGCCCAAGGCTACGATAAGCCCGCCCAGCATAATGTGAGCTACGACAGCACAGGCTAGACCAAATTGAAGACGTCGCCGGCGCCTTGCGTCTTTAACTTCGTCCCAGAATAGGGCTCGAAGGCATGCACTGGGATTAGTCGAGAGTTCCCTAAATTCTCGCGATACTTCTTCAGCGAGACGGGCGACCAAACCTTTGTGCTCGAGCAGCGCGAAAGGAGGCGCCTCAAGGCGACCGCTTACTCTGCTCAATTCAACTGTGGTCACGGAAGCCATAGGAGGGTGGAACGTCTGGAACGCGAAGACTGATGCCAAACAAAGGGCCAGGATCAGTCATCCGAATCCTGGCCCTTCCGGTTACTACGCCTGCTTATCGCAGGTTAAAGTCGATGTCAACCGCCTGCCAGAACGAGACCGGCTGGCCGCCCTTGGTGGCGGCCCGGAAGCGCAACTGGTACGCCGCCTGGATTGCTTGTTCGTTCAGGCCGTCCGGCAAGCCGCTCAGGACCTTTACTTGCTTAACCGCGCCATCGGCGCCGATCAGGACGCGCACGCGAATGGTTCCCTGGATCTTGTTCTTGCGCGCCTCTTCGGTATACAGAGGCCGCGGGCTGTTTAGCGGGACCGGCTTGGTATCGACGGAGGTTGCGACGCCGCCGTTGCCGCCGCCCAGGCGCGGATCGCCGCCGCCCATGTTGTAGCCATTGCCTGGCCCGACGCCTCGTCCGTTGCCGGGGCCCATGCCGCCGCCCGTGCCGTCACCCATGCCGCCTCCGGAACCCGGACCCGCGGAAGGCGGACCGGGAACCCCCGTGGGCAAACCGGTAGGCAGGAGTTCATCGCGCTTCGGTTCAAGCCGCGGATCGACCTGCACCGTTTCCATCACCGGCAGCGAAGGAGGCCTCGGAGTCGCCTCTGGCCGAGGCGCGATGATCGGAGGATGCAAATCAAACTTGGGCAACTGTCCCTTCGACGCAGGAGTTGGGGTGTTGCGGCCGCCGCCGCCGCCGCCGCCGGCCTTCTCTTTCGCCTTCGGCATATCGATGTCTTGCGGCTTGAAGTCGTCCGGATTAACCATATGGACGAGATTCATCCCCTCGGCGTCCTTGTTCTTCGCGTGGGCGATCGAGTACATGACCAGAATCGCGATGAAGAACGACGCGAAGACCAGGATGGAGATGGCCATCCCGTACATCAAAAGCGTTTGACGCCGCTTGCCCCCGAGTCCATCGCCTTTGAATCCGCTGACGACAAATCCTTGCGGATCCTGGGCGAACTCCCGGAAGCCTTCGCTGAACGCATCAATGAGTCGGCCCAGAATCGATGGTGAATTTAAGAAGGCCTCGTCGAATAACCCTTTGCTTTGCATTTCCCCTCCTCCTGCAGCCTGACCAATGGGCGTTCCTGCCGGCCCGGCTCAGAGGCTATGTGAGGGACGAACCCCCTCTGACCATTCTGTTGCTCCGCAGTCCTCAAAAACAACGGCACTGAAGACGGCACGAATATATTCTCGCTTGTACCTCTGAACGGTGTCAAGATCATTTGTCTTGCGGCTTTGTTGCAACTCCCGGAAATGGCGTTGAGTCCTGGCTCGCCGCGCCCGCGTTCTAAGTACACTTCTGATTTTCCCCCAACATTACCCATATGTAGAATGGCCGGCTACCCCGACTTTGCAGGTTTTGCGGCGGGAAAGAGCCTAATCTTCTTGTCTTCAATTTGGTGGGATGACTGCGAGGAGCTTTGAGTTGGCAGCCTCGACGCCCTTTGGCAGTTTTTGGATTTGCGCCTTTGGTCGAAAGGACGCGGACGATCGCAGCCGAAGATCAGCGCCGGTTCAAAAACAGACGAAAGGCCGAGCCCTCGCGACGCAACAAAGTCGTTCGCGAAAGCCCGGCCGCTTTGCTGTTGCGGAGAACTCTGAGAGCCGCCCTCCGCCGCCCCCTACGGGCAGGTAAGCATACGCGGACTACCGCCGGTCAGCTCCGTCGCTCCCGTTTCGAACTTAAAGTGAACGGTGTGCGGCATCCCGTCTTTCAAGGCTGCCGGCGTCGGAATGATGAAGCCATGGTTCCCGTTATCGCCCAGGAACGCGCCCACGTCGGGTCTCGATCCGTTGGCCTGCACCGTGAGGAGCAGCGTCGTCCCGTCGTAGACCGAGACCGTAATCGGTATATTCAATCGATTGTCATCCGCAACCCAGCCGACGAGCATATTACAATCCGCGCCATCGACGAAGCCGATGTAATTGGGCGTGAATGCCGGGCAGCTTATGGTCGCCGGACTGCCGCCGGTGAGCTCAGTCGCGGACGCCTCGAACTTAAAGTGCACAGTGTGCGAGACTCCGTTTTTCAAAGCTGCTGGCGTTGTAATGGCGAAACCGTGGAGCCCGTTGTCACCCAGGAAGGCTCCTACGTCGGGTCTCGAATTGGTCGCCGGCACGATCGCGATCAGCGTCACGCCATCGTAGATCGACACGTTGATCGATACATTCGGTCGATTCCTGTCCGCCGCCCAACCAGAGATGGCATTGCAATTCGCCCCATCGACGAAGCCGATATAGTTCGGCGGGAGCGGGTTCTGGGTAACGGTAAAGGTTTGACCGGCGATGATGATCGTCCCCATGCGCGTCTGTTCGACAGGATTCGCGGCAACCGAATAGCCTACCGTGCCGCTCCCGGATCCGGACGACCCCGAATTGATCGTGATAAAGGATGAATTCGGACCGAGCGCGGCGGTCCAATTGCAGCCCGCCGTCGTGGTGACCGCGACGGTGCTGGAGCCGCCCGCCGACCCAAAGGTCATCGAGGTCGGCATGATCGAGAACATGCATGGCGCCGCGTCCTGGGTCACGGTGAAGGTAAAGCCCGCGGCTATGATCGTGCCCATACGCGGCATGGTTACAGGATTGGCCGCCACTGTGTAATTCACCGTGCCGTTCCCTGTACCGCTGCTCCCGGAGTTAATCGTAATGAACGACGAATTCGGCCCGAGCACGGCGGTCCATGGGCAGCCCGCGGTGGCATTCACATTGAAGCTGTTCGACCCGCCGCCAAATGGGAAATTCTGAGTATTCGAGCTCAAGGAGAATATGCACACTATCGAACACTTAGAAAACTCCGACGTATTGCCGTTCGGATCCGTGGCGGTCGCGGTGATGAATTGGCCCCCCACGCTGGCGTTCGGAAAGGTCAAATTGAAACTGACGTTGCCCGTGTTGTCCGTCGTCAGCAGGGCGCGATTGAGTATTAGCTCTCCCTGACCAAAGCCCGACGGATCACAAAGATTGTTCTCGAAAAACTCGACAGTGAACTGGGTGTTCGGTAGACTGGTGAGCGTGCCCGAGACCGTCGTGGTCGGCCCGCCAGTCACCAAACCCAGCACCGGATAGTTCTGTGAATTATTCGGCCCGCCTGAGCCGCCGTTTGGCGTGACTCCATCGTTGGCAAGGTCGATTCCCAGCACGCTATTACGCAAAATGGAGTTTGTGAGAATCGTGTTCTGATTGCCGCTGAAGATGATGACGCCTTTGAAGGCATTGAACGAAATCGTGTTGCCGGCCATGATCGCGGTGCCGCCGATCAGGTTCTTCGAAGATCCGGCGCTGACCAGGATGCCCGCATCCGTGTTGCCCAGGCCAGAGGAGCCAATCGTATTGCCCTGAACCACGCTGCTGATTGTATCCGCGCCTTCCAACCAGATGCCGCGGCCCGTGTTGCCGGAAATCGTGTTGCCGGAACCCGTCACCGTACCGCCAACATTGACGTTGGGCGTAAAGAAGACATGGATGCCTCCGCCGGCGTTCGGGATCGCCGCGTTGCCGGCAGCATTGAGGCCGATGATGTTGCCCTGAATGAGCAGCGCATTGGACGGAGTATCGTTGAAGTCCAAGATGCCAAAGTTGCCGTTTCCAGAAATGACGTTGCCCGCCCCGGCGGCGGTTCCGCCGATGGTGTTTACCGTTGCGTTAACAAAAATTCCGCTACCCTGGTTGCCGAGCGCCGCCGTTCCCGTCGCGTCGGTGCCGATGTAGTTGCCTTGCACGAGCATGGGAGTGAGGCCGTTGCTGTCGAACTCGAGTCCGTTGGTCAAATTGCCGGAGATCACGTTGCGGGCCTGCGCGGTCGTGCCCCCTATTGTGTTGGGCGTGGTCGTCTGCGCTCCAATCTTGTTCGCTTTCGCCGCTGTCCCCGCCACATCGGTGCCAAGATAGCAATTCTCCAAAATGTTGCTTCCATTCACGGTGAACTGAACGCCCGCTCCGCTGAAGGTATTGACCACGAGCCCAGCGACTGTGGAGTGGCCTGCGGCGACCTTCAGGCCGTTGCCCTGGAAGCCCGCGCCGCCGGTTATCTCGATGATCGGCGTGCCCGAATATCCCGGTTGGGTTGTGCCATCGATCGTCACCGGATCGAAAACGCCAGGCAGCGCAATATTTTGTGGGACGAGGATCTGATGCGTCCCCGCGCCGGGAATATTAAACTGGATAGTGTCCGCCCCGGCGTTATTGTTCGCGTCAAGGATGGCTTGCGCCAGGGAACCGGCCCCGCTCGAGTTCGTGTTGGTCACGGTGAAGATCGTTCCCACGGGCGGCATGATCACAAAAGGCGTGATCTGGCCGTTGCTGAGGAGGACCAGATTATTGAGGCCGCCCAGCGTCAGTCGGGCCGCGAACACCGCCGCAGCTCCGCCTTGCACATCGACCGAGCCGGAACCGATCGCCGGCCAGGCCCACGGCTTGTAGTCAGGGGCCACTCGCGACGGATCGGGATTGTCGGTCAAGACATGGAGTTGATTGGTGAGCGTGTCGGTTACGACAACGCTATCGACGGGCAGGGTCGAAAGGTGGGCGCCGAACACCTGGGTCGCGTTGGGCCAGGGTCCATAGCTCATCTTCTTTAGGTTCCATCCGGCCAGCGAATTGTCGGCGCTCTTCGCGCCCGCTGCTGGAGGGCTCAATAGATAGACCGCCCCATCGTCGCCAAGCAGAGCCAAATCCGTCCTGATGTCGCCGGTAAAATCGCCCCCGGCCACCGAGACAATCTGGAACGGAAAGGTGCGTTGTTCGACCACCGCTCTGACCGCTTTCACGCCGCCAGAGAGCCGGCGATCCCTCCCGTGAATCAAAACCAGGTATTTGCCGGACGCTACGGCAATGTCGGTGTAGCCAGTGCCGGCCAATCGACCGAGCGCGATTCCGGATACGTTGCCGGGCATCGCGAAGACTTCGGGCGCGTGCGCGAACGCTCCGTCAGGGTGCTCGAACACCATAACACTTGGGCCATCCACGCCTGCCGCGCCAACCACGACGTCGCCCAAGCCGTCGGCGCGGTTGACGTCGCCGGACGCCATTGCCGTCACACCGCCTGGCAGATCGATCGAGCGCGACGCGTCAAAGCCGCCGTGGCCATCACCGGGCATCACGTACAACTTATTGTCCCCGCGCGCGGCCAGCGCCACATCGGTGCGTCCGTTGGCGCTGAAATCGCCAGTCCCTAGAAAGTCCGGATTGGCCGGCGTTGGCGCCACGAGGCCGCTCCCGGTTAGAAAGGGCGAATCAGTGAATACGCCGCTCGCCTTGTGGGCCTGGGCCGCCGCGCTGTTAGGATAAATCGCATCGGCATTGCCCTGGAGAACAGTGATCAGACCGCCGCTTGGCCCCGCGTAGCCGCCGATGAGGTCAGGTACGCCGTCGCCATTCAGATCCGCCGAGGCCAGGCTGAGCGGGCGCGCCAGGTCGCCGCTGAGCGCCGCCTGCGCTTGAGATGGGCCGTTGTATGTCCCGTTCAACTGGAGGACCGTGCCTCCACCACTGCTCTGCGGCAGCACCCGCGGCCGCGGACTCGCCTTTTTCAGCGCCGGCCCCGATTTGTGGCTGTTCGACCAGGCTTTGGCCGACGTGATGAACCTTGCGGAGAACAAACCCAGTGCGAGGAGCCCCGCAAGGCTTACACTCAAAAGCAGATGCGCTCTCACGACTCGCCCGCGCCTGGCGGATGCCATCGAAGCTGCAATCTTGTTGCCAGTGGTGTTTTGCTTGGACATCGTATTTACCCTCTTCCTGACCTTTTCCTTATTCGAAAGACCCGGCTCGCGATCGGCGCCGCCGGCCTTTCGCGATTCGTCGCCAAACCCGCGCCCACGCCTCGGCAGCCTGGGAATGCCCTCGGTGCTTGTCTCTCGGCGCCGCTTCATAGAGCCAGATAGTGATGTTCCGGGTAGCCCGGTGAGCAGAATGAAGCCTTGTTAACTGCGCTGGGGGCTTCGTCAAACGCTATACAACCGCGTAGATGGTATCCGCCCTTGCGCATCTTGTCAATTGATAATATCGCCGGTTTCACGGACCCGCGATTCGAGCCTTAAGGTCCTCATTTAGAGCATTAAGGAAGCTGACCAGCGGGCGAATGTCGCCGTCGCCAATCGTGATTAACGCCAATTCGTCGTCGGCCTGGCGCACCCGGCCGGACCGCGCCAACCGACTTAGAGTGACAAGCTCCGTCAGGGCGCTCTCCAATGAGGGAAGCAAGCCGTTGTGCATATACGGTCCTGAGTAAGCGAGATTGCGCAAGGTGGGCGTCTTAAAGGCCCCGATCATCCGGCGCAGAAGCCGTGTGTCGCTCTCGCCGGCGCGGCGCAAGGGAGAATCGCCGAGCTTAATGAAGTTCCAATAACCAAGGTCGACGTTCCCGGGACGCCCACTCGAAATCGCCTCGCGGAACTGCAGCGAGGGCCGCGCCGCTTGCTCCGCGTCCGGCACCTCCAGTGCGGCGAAGGCGCCCTCCCCATGAACGCGATCGTACTCACGCTGGGTCACGCCGATGTTGTGGAAAGACAAATCCGTGAAGAGGGGCGGCGCATGACACGAAACACAGTTTCCCGATGCCGGCGCTCCACGCGCGCCGCCGGAGCCAAAGAAGAGTTTCATCCCCGCCAACGCATCTGCGTCAAATCCTCCGCCGCGGCGGTCGACCTTGAGTTTGCGCTTGGCCTCGAGATCGGCGATGCGCCCGAGCATGCGACGCGCAAACGCGACAGGCGCTTCATCAGGTCCTGGCCCTACCGGCAATCCGTTCGCGACGACAAATCTATCATACGGCGAGGTGCGTCCCGATTTGAGCTGCCGCATGTACTCTGATATCGCGCGCGCCACCAGATCGAGCACCTCGCTTTCGGCCAGGTCGCGGAGGTCGGCGGCATAGGCGCGCTGGAACTGGGCGCGGTAGGAGTCGGCGGGCGGGGCATCAGGGTTCACGGCTACGCCCGGCATTGTGGCGCCGCCCGCATCGTTCAATACCGCAGTGCGGATCTGCCAGAGCGCTCGCGGCCGCTCGCCGGGCAGCCAGCCAAAGGTCCGTCCGGTCAGGGTGCCGCGCACCAGGTCTTCTAAAGACTCAAACTCGCCGTCAAAATGGAGGCGCGGCATGATCCCAACGTCAAAAAGGGTGGGCGCATTGCGCAGCGCCTCTCGGCGCGGGTCGCCGGTGCGCCAGGGAATCCAACTGCGAGCGAATGAATCGGTAAACGCGTGCGGGCCCTCGGGGCTCTCGCTGAACAGATGGCAATGGCTGCAACTTGACACCAGGTCGCCCTCGCGCGACGAAAACCGATCCTCCCGAAAGAGCCGCGCGCCGAGGCGCACACGCTCCTGTTCGTCCTCCCCGCCCCCCATGGCGCCCGCGGTTGCGGCGCCAATCAACAGAGAAAACGCGAAGGCCAGCGCCAAGGCGCTCTTTACTCGCTTGCGGAAGGGACGTTCACCCTCTTCGGCTTTGCGGCAGTCTCGCAAACAGGTCTTCCTTAAGGAATGCTCGATTGACCGTCGGCCCACTCAACCGACGAAAATTCGCCCGGCGCGGGGACAAACCGAAGCAATACTATTTCAGCGAGGGCGGGTATTCAAGTTGATTTCCATTTCGCCTTGCCGGAGCGGGTTTCCAATCTTAGAATCGTAACGGGCAAGCGCGGGCAAGCGCATGTTCCCGGTTAAATCCCAAAGCCAAACGAGCGGTGGTGGGCCCGGCTCGACTGAAAATAATCAATGCAAAGAAATAGTAAGGCGCTCTGTCTTATGTTTGCCTCTCTGGCGGTTGCCTTTCTCTTTAATGCGACCGCCGTCACCGGCGTGCAACAGCCCGCGGCGCAAACCAAGGCCCTCGACCCGAAGGCCTGGGGCGGCAATCATGCTGGAAAGCCGGTGCCGGAATTCGTCCAAGGCGACGAGTGCCTGTTCTGCCATCGCAACGACATCGGACCTGGGTGGCCAACCAACACACACGGAGCCACCGTGCGTCAAAAGGAAGACGCGCCGAAGTTGGCGGAATTCCTCAAGGGGCAGGCGCCGCTTGCGCCCATTGCTGGCGAGATTGAGTACTTCATGGGCAGCCGCCATCGCGTGCGGTTTCTGAAAAAAGCGGGCTATGGCAAATTCGCTTTGCTCAATACGCAGGCGGCCCTCGGCGCGGATGGGCGGTTCCAGTTGTCCGGGGACGGTAAACTCGCATGGGACGCCGAGCGCTTCGCTAACCGGTGCGCCGGCTGTCATGCCAGCGGCGTGGACGCCTCGACCAAGGCCTTCGCGGCTTTTGGCCTCGACTGCTTCACGTGTCATGGCGTCGTCGATCCGAAACATACCGGGGACACGTCCCAGGTTTTCTTGTCAAAGAAACGCAGGACCGAGAGCCAGGTCATCACCTCGACCTGCGCCCAGTGCCACCTGCGAATGGGAAAGTCGCGCTCCACGGGACTGCCCTACCCCAACAATTTTGTGGCCGGGGACAATCTGTTTCAGGACTACGAATTGGATTTTGGCAAGGCGGATGACGAGAGCTTGAACCCCGGCGACCGTCACATCCTAAGGAATGTTCGGGACGTCGTCGTATACGGCTTGGAAAGCCCAACCTGCGTCAGTTGCCACGATGTTCACAAGCAATCCAGCTTGAAGCACCACCGGACTCCGCGGACAGCGATATGCTCCGACTGCCATAACGCCGAAGGGTCCATAAAGGGGAGCAAGGCTTATACGGTGCACAGCGCGGTCTGTGAGTATTAAGAATCCTCAACAGGGATGGACAGGATATAAAGGATGGGTGGAAAAATCAGAGAGACCGGTGGAGAAATTAGAGTCGGGTGAAAGAGTGTGGACGGGAAGGAATCAGAATCTGAGCCAAGAACAGGACCGTGCAAAAAACAGGACCTGACTCTTTATGAATCAGATCCTGTTTATCCTGTCTATCCCTGTCAAAGTCCTTAGTCGTCGGCGCGCACCCAGCCATAGGCGGCGTTGCTGCGCTGGCCGCCGCTTTCAACATAGGCCACCTTCAAGCGATCGAGCGTGTCCGCCGGCAAGGCGTTGCGCTTCGCCTTCACGTCGACCTTGTACAACTTGGCCGCGTTCAAACCAAAGATCTTCGCTTTGTCTTCCTTGGTCAGCTTCTGGTAGCCGAATTTATCGCACATTTCATCGCTGATCTGGAACCGCTTGAACGCATCGATCGCCCATTGCGGCGAGCCCCACCACAGGCAGTCCGTTCCCCAGATCACATGGTCCGAGCCGTAGTTCTTGATGTTCTTGCCAAGACCGTGCATCGCCATGATCGGGTCGGCGATGACCAGGACATTGAAGAAGCTGCCGATCTCACAATAGACGTTGTTGATCTGGGGGTTTCGTTTCTTGATGTCCATCAGGGTGGCGTGCCACTCGAAGTCGCCCGTCGTCGGATCGTACTTATTGCTCTCTTTCCAGTTCGGCTCGTTCGATCCGTGTTGAATGGCCGAATGGTAGACGACGAAATTGAAGTCGGGGTTTCTCAGCGCCGCCTTCTCGACGTCCTTCGGGTTCGCCAGGTGACCAAACGTCTTCGATTGGTAGGAGTAGCCCTTGTGCACGCTGATCAACTTCATGCCGCGCTTGCGCGACTCGTCGTAGAACCACTGCGCGTTGTCGTCGTCGAGCTGAAAGCCGTGGCCCGAAAAACCGGGATCGGTGTGGCAATACCACTTCCACGAGTCGATCTTGTAAAGGTTGAGTTCGCGCTCCATCTGCTCGATGGTTGCAGCCTTGTCTATTGAGTCGGTGGCCTTGTTCCAATAGTGATTTGGCGCGAGGTTGCCCTGGCACAGCGCGCGCTTCGAACCGGCGAGCGTGTTGAGCTCGTTCTTGGCTTCCGACATCAACCAGCTTGGCAATATGCTGAACCCCGGCGTGCGCGCTTTCCCCTCCAGGGTCTTGCCATCGGGGCCCTTCTGCTTCTCGAGAGTCGGAACGCCGGAGATGACAATCATCTCGGTTTCACTGTCGAAAAGCATCTCTTTGACGAAATTGCGGTAACCGTAGGCCTCGGCGTCGTCCTTGAGGTTGAACCCCATGTTCTTCATGAATTCCATATTGCGAAAGTGGAGCGACACGCCGTTGGTGAAGTGCGACTGCACATCGAGGACGAAGTATTCCCCCTTCGGGAACTTCTCTTCGATTGCGGCGGGCTCCATCGTCTCGACCTCGTCGACGTCCCACACCTTGCCGAAGACCTTGTTCTGGGCGACGAAACAGGCGGCCAGGCCCATGGCGCTCGCCATGAAGGTGCGGCGATCCATGCCGAGCTTCTTGGATTTCTCTTCGGCCATCTGGCCGATCAAATGCTCGACCTGCTGCTGTTGGGGATTCTGCCGCCGGGGGATGAACTCCTCGTTCGAAACCACCTGTGTCGGCATGGGAGAATCCACGCCCTTTCTGATATCTCTGTCCTTTTTTCGAATCCACATAGAGCTGTTCCTTTCGAGGCCGCGTCCGCGCCGCTTCGGACCCTGCGCCGCAAGCAGATGCGGCGGCCTGCGCTATGAGCCTGTTTGATAGTCTTCGAGACCCGTTTTCCTCTCAACGATTCTTCGCGGGCGCCGCTTCAGGTCGAGCCCGCGTCAAAGCAGCCGTCCCGGGCAACAGATTCTCACTGTCTAGAATGTAGTCGAACCAGCCAATCATCATCTCTTCCCAGGTCTGATCGCCCCAGCGCACTTCCTTGGATGGATCAGGATTGTACTTGTTCTTCACCGAATTATCGAAGTGGGCCACACAGTCGATGCGGCCCCCTCTTGGCAATAAGAGCGGCTCTTTCAACCGATAGAGCAACTGCCAGTTGAAGTCGTACCGCGGCACCTGGAGTATGACCTGGGATCTGCCGTCCGGATAGACGGCCGTATAGGTGAAGTCTTTGCCCCGAACATGCATGTGCGGCATCAGATCGACGAGGCGCACATCCTCCTTCGCCGTCCAACTCGATTTCACTTCGAAATTGCCGTCGCCGGGAGGTATAACAAACCGGGCATTCGTCGCCGTGCCGGTTTGCACCACCTTGTTGACTGGCTGTTTTGCGAAAATGAGCCCAATGTACGAGCGATCCTTCGAGGCCTCGCCATTTGGAGTGTAATGCATCTGAAACGTGAGAGTCGAGCCCGCCTTGATGAGTTTCGCCGTGCCGGGCGGGAAGACCTTAGGTTGTTCGCCGGGCGCGTACCCCGCGAGCTTGAAGCCTCGTCCACCGCGTCCCTCGCGCGCTTCGCCCTGCGCGTGCCGGGGGCCGGCGGCCTCGGCCGCTTGTGACGCGTCTTGCACGAAGACGATGATATGATGCACCACCTTGCGATTGCCGGGCCGGATCTCCGCGGCTTGCACCCATTTGTTTTCAGTGAAATGGGTCTTGACGTTGATGTATTGGTAGGGCGCGACGCCGGTGGCGGGAACCGCCACCTCTTCATCGAGAGCGATGACGGTATCGGGTTTGCCGATGCTCCAGCCCTCTTCAAACTTGGGCGCGGGCGGCAGATCCTTTTCATCTCCTTGCAACGCGCCGCCGTCAACCCAGGCCGAGATCGTGTCGACCTCCTTTTGCGAGAGCCGCCGGTCGTTCTCAAAATGGCCATATCCTGGGGTCGCAAGCCAGGGGGGCATCGAGCGATCCACGACCTTTTCCTTGATTGACCGCGCCCACGGCCGGGCATCCTTGTAGGAGAGCAGCGACATCGGGGCGATCTCTCCGGGACGATGGCATTCCGCGCACCGATTGTAGAGGATCGGCGCAACGTCCCTGGTGAAGGTGATTTTGGCGGGCGCGGCGCGGTTAGCCGCGACGGCAATTGCGGCGATTATGCACAGCCCGGCCGCCACCGCGGCAAGCTCTAAGACGCGTTTGCTCATGAGCCCCTCCGTGAGTGCGCGCCATGATTGGCGCACCTGCGCCAGCAAAACAATGAATAAGAATCAACGGGAACGCAATAGCCCACTGACCGGCCAGACGGTCGGTTTTGTATCACAGCCGGCGGCGGTTGTCAAACGAGGGAAGAGTGGAAGACGCCGCCTGTGTATAGCACGCCTGGCCCCTCTTCCTTCCCTTTCGTCCTTCATCCTTCCTTCTCACCCTCGGTATTCCCCGATGCGCGGCTGCAAGCCAAACCATGACAGGGCTGCGATGGCAAGCGCGACGGCCGGCGGGATGAAGGGAAGGTTGCGCAGTTGATATAAGGCGCGCAGAATCGCTGCGTCAAATTCCTTCTGATTTATCTCCAACGTGCGGCCGAGGGCGGAATCGAACTGATCGAAGGCCCAGTTTGATTGGCCCCGTTGCATGCCAACGCAGAGGTCGATCGCTTCCTGGTGACGCCCGTTCTGCTCGAGAGCGCGAATCTGCCGATCTATATCCATGTACTGGCCAAACCACCGGAGCGTGTCAAGCGCCGCCTCTTTCTCCCCTTGAAAAGTGATGTTGCGCAGTTCGTCGCCGAGATATCCGTGGAACTCGACGCGACCGGTCGCCGCCTGCGCGACGAGTTGGTCGGTCAGAGACGCATCGACCAGGAGGGCCGTCTTGTTCCTGAAGGAGCGTTCGAAAGACTCCTTCTCTGGGCGGCCATTAGCAAGCAGGTAGAGGCTTTCGTCGCCGTTCGCGTCATAGCCGACCGCACGCGCTTTCCAGAGGGCGTGGATCGAGTCGAAGCAGTCCTGTTTCGCAACTCTCATGAGCGCGCGCTGGCCGCTGAGACTCGCGCTCAGCCACACCATGAAGCCCACCAGCATGAAGGTCGCGACAGCTAGAGGAAGATTGAAGACGCGCCGCGTTCGGACAGTCAGAAAAACTTGGGTTGCAATCAGCGCAGCGGCCAAGAACAACCCCCAAAACCAGATGCGCCCGAGGGCCGCCGCGCCGGCGCCGCGGCTCAACGTGTATTCGCGATCCAGATGCCTGAAGTTGGCCAGGTCCAGCGCCTGCGCATTTGGGAGGATCTGATCGTGCATCAGTTTCGAGGCCGTGCGCAGATCCTCTATTCCGTTCGGGGCCCCTTTTGAACGCGCCGTTTCGATCAGACCAACGTAGACCTGGAGCTTTTCAGCGATCGCGCGTATCGGCAAACGCTCTTCGTCGCCATACGTGATGTTTTGGGCGGCGGTGACCAAACGGTCCACTACCGTTTTGCGGTCGTTTTCATACTGGTCTCGGGCCGCCTGAAGCGCCGAGCCGGTGGTCAGGAAACCGTTCGCGGCGCTCGCATCCATGTCGGCAAGATTGGCCCCGATCTCTTCAGCAGCGATTATGCTAGGAACGGAATCGCTGCCGATCACCTGGACGACCCGACGTGACTCGGCGATGCTGGATCGCCACGCCGCCGAGCAGACAAATGCGGCCACGCAGATCAAGCCGAACAAACCCCGGAGGAGCCCCGGGGTCGTGCCGACGCGGCCACGCACAACGATCGCAGCCTGGGCGACGGACTCCAGAACCGTAGACGACGTTTTCAGAGTCTGCATCAGGATCTTCTCCGAACCGTAATGCGGGTCCAGCACCCTAACGTTATCTGATCGCCGTCCTCGAGTGAGATGCGAACTCCCGCCTCGACTTCGCTTCCGTTCAATTGGGTTCCGTTGGTCGATCCGAGGTCGAGCAACGCCAAGCCGCCGTCGGGCGGGCGGAGCAGTTTGGCGTGGCGATGAGAGGCGCCAGGGTCATTCAATACGACCTCCGGGTTGATGTCCTTCTTTTTACTGCGCCGGCCGATGAGGTTTTCCGCGAGATCGAGGTGAAAGACGCGCTCCGGCTCGTTCACCGGGCAAGGGGAGTTGGCATCGGGCTCGACATTGAGCGAGGGATCGACAACCACCAGAGCCTCCCAGGCTGCTGCCGACTGAGCTGCGCCCGCGCCGGACCCGGCTTGAGAAGATCCCGTCGAGGAAAATGGCGAAGACCCTGGCGCGGACGTCCCGGAAACCGCAAGGCCATGGAGGGGCCCGGAGGAGCCAGTCGTCCCGGCGTTTTGTGGAGCCCCGGACCCCGGCGCGATGTCTCCGACCACTGCGACGCGCTCCGGCGGTGAAGGCCCCGTAACCCCAGACGCAGCGGGCTTGGCAGCCGGGGCCGGGGGAAGCGGGCGCGCCTCAGGCGTTGAACTCACCTCCGCAGCCCCCATCTGAAAATCGTACCGGCAGATCTCGCAGAACCGCGCGCCGCCGGCGGCCCGCGGCGCTCCACAGTCAGGGCAAACATCGCCGGCGCCGGCAGTGCTCAGCGGCGGCGATTGGGGCCGCGCGCCAGCGACCTTGGAGCCCGGCGGAGACGGCCCCCCCTGAATCTTCGCGCCGCAAACCGAGCAATAATCGACATCCGTCGAATCGTGTGTTTTATCCTTGGGACAGATCTTCATAACTCACCAGCAATCCTCATTATCCATCCGCGCCTCAGGACTTGGGGTTCCTGCGCACGGGCGCGGTTCTGGTCGATGACAGGTCGAGATCCATCTCGTATGCTTTTTCCACCCGCGACTTGAGTCGAACCGTGCCCTCGTCAGCGTCCACGATCTCAACCACTCGGGCCAGCCGCCGCGTCGTCTCCTCGTTGCCGGACTCGTGCGCCAGTTTGGCGGCGCGTCCCAGCGCCTTCGTGGCCTCGTCCAGGTCGCCGCGGGCGCGCGCCTCCAGTCCTCTTTGTATCTGTTGGGCGAGTTCTTCCTGGCCCGTGTAATGCGCGACGTGCTCGTTAATCCGAGCGGAAAGCTCTTCATCCTCCGTCCACGCCGCGATGATTGGCGCCCCTGGCGTCTTCACTTCGCTTGCGCCGGCGCCGTACACCACGCTTGGACGGCAGGCGAGCACCTCGTCGCCAGGATCGCCAGGGGGCATTTCAACGGCGATGTAATAATCGCGGGCCTCGGCGCTCCAGGCGCCGGTGGGATAGTCGCGGGTCTGAGCGTCGACGACAACCGCACGGTCGGTGAGGGCGACGATTTCGGGGTTCATTTGTTTGCACCCCAGGACTTTCGCGCTCTTTGGCGTCCACAGGCGCAGCCTCACATCGCTAATGGAGCGCTTCATGGCCCCTTCAATCGCGTCTCTGAAATCTGCCTCGATGCCAGAAGGTTCGGCAATTATCCGCGCGTTGCCCAGCAGCTTTCGGGAGATTCTCTTTAGTTGCCTGGGCTGCCAGTCGGCGCCGACCCCGCGACAATCGCACTGGAACACGCCTTCGCTCCGGGTGAGAGCCGCCTCTAATAGCGCCTCGTCTTCATCATTGTTTTTGCCGTCGGTAAGAAACAACGCATACGGAATGGCGCCCTCGATCTGCCGAAACTGCTTGGCGGCCAGATCGAGCGCCTTTGACATCATGGTGGCCCCGGCGGCTGCCAGTTTGCGCAGCCTGGCATCGGCATCTGCCTTGTTTTTCGCGGTCGCCTGGGCGAGCGGATAGATGAGCTCGGCTTCGCCCGAAAAGCGGACCACGAAAAACCACGAGCTCTCGTCGAGCAGGGTTAACGCCTTGTGGGTTGCCTGCTTCACGGCGTTGATGCGTTCGCCTTCCATTGAGCCTGAAGCGTCGAGAAGGAAACCGATGACCGGCCGCGCGCCTGCCGCCCGGCCGCCGGCATCGGCTGTAACCGTGACGATTGCGTCGATGCGGCTGGCGCCCGCGGGAAGATAGGGGTTGAGAAACGTTTCGGCTTTGAATTCCATTGGTGGCTCCCTTGATTTAGCGCCTGCCAGATGTAAATCCGCGGATCAGATCATAGCGCCAGGACCGCGGCGGTAACGTTGTCGCGACCGCCTTTAGAAATCGCGTACTGCACCAGGCGCTGAGCCTGCGCGAGCGCGTCGCCGGCATCCGGCGGCTGGCCGAGCAGCGCGGCCAGATCCCACGGCGCCTCGGCGTAATTCCACAGGCCATCAGAGCAAAGGAGAAGCCGCGCTCCTTCCGGCAAAGTTCGTGTGACGACGGATGCTTCAGGGGCCTGGCCGGGTGCCGCGCAACTGAGCGGTCCGAGACAACGGGTGATAGCGTGAGCGTTCCTGGATTGCCGCGCTTCCGCCTCCGTCATCAGTCCCGAGTCGACAGCCTCGTTAATCCAGGAATGGTCGTGGGTCAGGAGTTCAGCGCCGGAGCCATTAACCGAGTAAGCTCGGCTGTCGCCGACCCAGGCGACGACGGCCTCGTGGTCGCGAACAACGGCCGCGACGATCGTCGCGCTGGGCGGGTCCTTGGTTTCGTCCGCCCCGCAGTGAATACCGCAGACCGCGTGATGCGCTTTGCTAATCGCATTTTGCATCAATCCTTTCCCGTCCTGCTCATCGCCGCCAGCTAAAGCTTGAAGCAGCGCGTCGCGGGCGCTTTCAACCGCCGCCCGCGAAGCCGCGTTGGCATTCTCTGAATTAGACACTCCATCACTGACGACGAGAATGTAGACTGGACGGCCATCGCGTTGTGCAACCGCCAGCGCGAGGTCATCCTCGTTGCGTGAATGGCGCAGCCCACGGTCGCTGACGCCCGCAAGATTAAGAGCGAGCGCAACTTCGACGCGGTCGCGCGGCTGCGGAATGCGGCAGAGCCGGCCGCACTCGGAGCAGTACCCCTGCGGGTCGAGTGCTTCTGGCCCGGCGCCGCAGCGGCAGACGATCGATGGACGCGCCGCGCCGGTCACTAACGGCTGCGTCACGGCCAGACTCGCATCAGTTTCGGCAACCAGCGCCTCGCCGCAAACCTCGCAAAACTTCGTATTGTCCGGGGCGGACTCGCCACATTTTAAGCACTGCATAAGTAGTTTTCAGTTTTCAGTTTTCAGTTTTTAGTTGATGAGCGCCAACACGTCGTGCACACGAGAAAGCGCTAATCACGCATCACTAGTCGTTCATCACTCATTACTAATTCAATCACTGACTGAGCGCTCATCACTCATCACTACAATAGCGTTCTCGGCCGCACGCGGTTGGCGTAGTCGATCAGCGCGATCCGCTCACCCGCGGTCTTGGCGAGCCGGGCGCAGGCGCGGAGCTCCCTTTCAGCCCCCTCGCGCAGCGATTTCGTTTCGAGCAATTGCCCCAACAGGAGGCTCGAACGGTTCTCCTTTATTGCCTTCTTGTCTATCTGTTCGATGGCCGCAAGCAGAATGTCAGCGGACAGCCGATGGAGGGCAAAGCCCTCGAGCGCGAGCGCCGCAACAACGCTTGCGGCCTGCAACAACTCGCTTTCGCCCGGCCCGGCTGGCTTGGGCTTGAGCAGCGTCCGCGCCAGCGCGATCTGCGCCGCCTGGTAGAGGCTGGACGATTCCGGCACGCGCCGGTAGACCGCGACGGCGGCGGCGCGATCGCCGCTCTCCGCCAGGCAGCGCGCCAGGCCAAACGCGGCGCTCGCGAGACTCATGTCCGTGCGGGAAACGACGGCATAGTATTTGATGGCCGCCGGGAGGTCCCCCGCTATCTCTGAGGCGATCGCCAGCGCGAGTTTGGGCGCCAGTTCTCCCGGTATTTCCCGGTAGACGCGATCGAAGTGAGCTAGCGCCTTCTTTGCCTTACCTTGCGCGAGGGTAAGTCTTCCTCGATACCAGGCGGGCCGCCAGTCAGCCGGGTCCTTTCTCTCTACCTCGCCGAGCAGCTTGGCCGCTTCGGCGACCTCGCCCGTAAGGTTCAGCTCGTTCGCGAGCCGCAGCAGCGCCTCCGAAGAATCTGGGAATTGCTGCAGAGCCTGGCCAAATGCCAAGCGCTGCGCGGGTCCGCTAAGCCCGCCCGCCGACAGAATCGCATTTGCAGCCGGGTCGAATGCGTCGACCTTGAGGGCCGGCAGAAGCCGGTCACTTGCCCGCGTGGCTTTGTCGATGTTGCCATCGCCTCTAAGATCGAAACTATAGAGCGCGTCGGCGCCAAACAGTTCGCTTTCCGCGGGGCGCGGGGTCGCCGCGATAGCGACGATCTCACGCAGCACGCCAAGAAGTTGTTCAGCCATCTCGTCGGCGCTCTGAAAGCGCGAGTCAGGATTCGCTCTAGTTGCCTTGAGCAGGAAGCGGTGCAGCGATTCATGGGCAGCCAAGAGCGGTTGTTCGGCCGGCGGCGGCAGCGTGTATTCATAGGCGCCCTGGAACTTGAAATCCATCATCAGGACCGCCAGGGTGCGGCCAACCGTAAAGAGGTCAGAGACGAACGTCGGAGCGTCGCGCGCCTCGGGGGCGGAGTATCCTTTGGTGGCATAGATATCAGATTGCTGGTCGTCGATGCGGCGCACGCCGCCCATGTCGATCAGCTTGACGTCGCCTTCTTCGAGCATTACGTTGTCGGGCTTGAAGTCGCAATAGACGAACCCTTTGCGCTCGAGATAGGCAAAGGCGGGCAGGATGCCATAGATGTAGGCGATCGCCTCTGCGACCGGGAGGGGGCCGCGTTCCTGGCGAATCGCCTTCAGACTCTTGCCGCCGACGTACTCCATCACGATATAGCCTTCGGCGCCGCGGGCAACAAAGTTGTAGACGCCGACGATCTTCGGGTGTTTGACGGCGGCGAGGAACTTGCGCTCGGCGACCGCGGCGGCGGCGCC
>Ga0207156_10054_pt1 | contig 28707 bp, 21 predicted proteins | sample Alteio_BWMinHeat_24_FD_153514 | JGI IMG/M metagenome (GOLD analysis project Ga0207156, IMG submission 153514) | Enriched cells from forest soil in Barre Woods Harvard Forest LTER site, Petersham, Massachusetts, United States -... | ecosystem: Environmental > Terrestrial > Soil > Temperate forest >...
CTTCGAGGCGATTAAGCACCTGAAGACGCAGAAATGCCCATTCGTAAACCTGCCAGAGAAAGAGGCAGGAAGATGGGGCCAGGGATTGACGGCAGAGAAGATGAAGCTATGCGTCTGGGTAAGGCCAGAAGCCGTAGCGCAGATAGACTTTTTGGAATGGACGGGAGCGAATCATCTGCGGCGTACGAAGTTCGTCGGCCTGCGTGATGACAAGGATCCGCACAAAGTAGTGCGGGAGACGTGACGCATCCGCAGTTTGTCACACATGCCCAAATCGTAACGACTGACATCATCGCCGAAGCGCGTTTCGACAGCACACGGAGCGCCTGGAAACGCGCTTTGCCCTGAAGTCAACAGTTGACACCGCATCCATCGGATCAATAACCGGATCCTTCCCGGCTACTCGCTTCGTAGCACGGCTATTGGATCGATCCTCCCTGCGCGTCGCGCGGGCAGATACGTGGCTAGCAGGGCCGTGATGGTCATGAGCCCTATCGACCATGCGCACGTGACTGGGTCGAACCCCCGCACTTCGAACAAGAAGCTTTCGACGGCACGGGATGCGCCGGCGGCGAGAGCGAAGCCCAGCAAGATACCCAGGAACACGTAGAGCATGGCGTCGTTCATGATCATCCACAGCAGGCCCCGGCGGGTGGAGCCAAGAGCGAAGCGAATCGCCAGCTCGCGCATGCGCTGCGACACCGAATAGGCCACCGTGCCATAGAGACCCAAAATCGCCAACCCAAAGGCAAGCGCTCCGAATCCCGCGAGCAGACGCGCCAGCGAACGTTCTTCGCGACTTTCAAAGTCCTGCAACTCTTGATCTGGGACAATCGTTACCGGAGGCATGTCGGCAGCAACGACTCGGACCTGGTCGCGAATCGCCGGGATCATCACCGCAGGATCCAGCAGCGTGTTCACCTTGATCTCAGCCTGTCCTCGAAGCGACTGAGGAGCCTGCGCGTACGGCAAATACACCGCCGCCGCGGGTGCATCATCGCGGGACGAGAACTTCATGTCGTTCACGACGCCGATGATGGTCCTGGCAACCCCGGGTTCCTCGTTGACCATGTCAATGCGGTGGCCAATGGGGTTTCGGCCGCCAAAATACTTGCGCGCCAGCGATTGGCTCACAATGGCGACAGATTGTGCCGGCGGATTATCCTGCGGCGCAAAGTCCCTTCCCAATAAAAGAGGCAGGCGAAGCGTATCGAACAAGCCGGGCGCCGCAGTATTGAATACAAATGGGGCATCAGCGTTGACGGCTCCGTCGATCGCCAGGCCGTGTCGCCGTCCGCGATGTCGAAGCGTGAGGCGCGACAGACTCGCCGCGCGCACACCCGGCACGCGTCGAACCGCTTCGAGCACGCGATCGTACAGGTCGAGTTCGCGCTGATCCTCGTATCCGGACAAAGTGGGATACAGCCAGAAGCAGAGCAGGTGCTGCCGGTCGAAACCGAGATCGACCTGGTTGAGGCGCTCGAGGCTTCGGAGCAGCAGGCCGGTAAGAATCAGAACGGCCAGTGTGAGGGCCACCTGGGGCACAATCAGCATGCGCTGCGACCGCAAGCGTGTCCCAGAGGTCACAGGCTGTCTCTGGAAACTCGACGAAAGCCGGTTGTCCGTCGAGCGTAGAGCGGGAACCAGTCCAAAGAGAATTCCGCAACCGATGGATAGTGCCGCCGCAAACGCCAGCACCGTGCCATCCATCCGGATTCCAAGCGCATCAGCATTGGCATTGCCACGAAGGATGAGCGTAAACAAGCGCATCAGTGGTACGGAGAGCGCCAGGCCCAACACCCCGCCGAAGACGGCGAGCAAAAGATTTTCGGTAAGCAGTTGCCGGACAATCCGCCCGCGCCTGGCCCCCAGCGCAAGCCGCACCGCAATCTCGCGAGTACGCGACGTCCCGCGGGCCAGCACCAGATTTGCCAGGTTGACGCACGCAATCAGCAGCACCAGCGCGACTACTGCTTCCACGAGCCGAAGCTGAATGACAAAACGCCGATCAAATTCGAGAGAGCCTTGGCGTGCCGGAGAAATCACGATAGTCTGCCGCAGCAATGCCTCCTGCTCGGTAGGATCGCTGACTTCTCGTGCTTTTGGGAGCTGCCACTGGCGATACGCAAGGCCCAGGTCGGCTTCGGCCTGCTTTTGACTCATGCCCTTGGCCAGTCGTCCAAACAGGGCGAATGTCGTGTTGTCCTTCAACGTAAGGTGCGCGTGCCACTGGGCTGGAATGCTGATCTTGGCCGCCGTGCCGCCGGTGCGCAGGCCGCGAAATCCGGGCCGGGATATGCCGACAATGGTGCAGGTAACATCCTTGAGTTGCAACCGCTTTCCCAGTACCGCCTGATCGAGTCCGAAGCGTTCTCTCCAGTACTCGTAGCTGATCACCGCAACCGCCGGCGCTCTCGGAACATCATCGGCACCCGTAAACGGGTGTCCCGCGAACATGTCGACGCCGAGGAGGGAATAAAAATTCCCGCTGAGATAATCCACGGTTATGACGCTCGGCTTTCCATCGATGACCGCGGCGACATTTCCATCATCCCAGGCGATGATGCCGGTGAGCGTTTTCTGGTGGTCGCGAAGATATTCGTACGCGCTCTGTTCAAACTCGCCGGAGGGCTTGATGCCGATCTTTACCAATTGCTCGGGATGGCTGACCGGGAGCGACTTCAACAGGAATGTATTCACCACGCTGAAGATGGCGGAATTGGCTCCGATGCCCAGCGCTAGGGTGAGTACTACGGTCGCAGTAAACCCGGGATTCTTGACAAACTGGCGCACGCCGTACGCAATATCACGGCGGAAATCCTCGAGTTGAACGAAACCCCATCGCTCCCGGCTCCTCTCTGCGGCGAGGCTCGGATTGCCGAAGTCGAGTTGCGCCCGGCGTCGCGCCTCTTCCTGTGAAGCACCCCGCGCGATGTGTTCCTGCACCTTGAGTTCGAGATGCAGTTGCATCTCTTCCTGAAGATCGCGGGCACGGGCATCGCGCCGCAACCATGACCACAGTCTATGCACAATTTCCATCGTTTCTCTCCGCGGCTTATGCCTCGATCACCCGCACGATGGCCCCCAGCACTTTTTCAAACTCAGCTCGCTCGGCCTGCAATTGCCTTCGCCCAGCAGCGGTGAGCTTGTAGTACCTTGCTCGACGATTGTTCTCGGTTTGTTTCCATTCCCCTTCCACCCAGCCTTTGGCCAAGAGCTTTTGCAAAGCCGGGTACAGAGTTCCTTCCTCGATCTGGAACACGTCGCCTGAGATCTGCCTCAGCCGCAGCGCAATGCCGTATCCGTGCATGGGTTCCAGTGACAGTGCCTTCAAGAGCAACAGATCGAGGGTGCCGGGAAGCAGCGAGTTCGATTCCATACCATAGGTAATCTACCCTAGGCGCCCCATGGAAGAAAAGAAGATTGTGACGAACGCGCTTTGACACCTTTCTGAGGTTCTGCTCGATGCAGGGTTGACGCGGCAGTGTCAGCCAAGTGAGTCTGGGGACGTGCTCGATTTCGCCGAGTAGTAAATCGCCGAGTATCAAATCGACCACATCCAGGCTCAAAACGCGATTTGCCCTGTTGGCAAAAGTTCATGTCAATCCGGGATGTTGTCCGGGTCGGTCTTGACAGAAGTGTCTAAGATGTCTTATTAAGACATCTATATATGGCAAAGATCGATTCCTTGCAGGGCTCGCTTGACCTTCTCGTTTTGAAAATCCTCTCTCGACGGCCGCGGCTGCACGGCTACGCCCTCATGACCGCGATCGCCGATACGTCCGAGGACGTCCTGCGGGCCGAGGAAGGCTCCCTCTATCCCGCCTTGCACCGGATGGAAGAAGCAGGCTGGATTCGGTCGGAGTGGGTGAAGCGGGAGACCGGCCGGCGCACCCGTATTTACGAGTTGACGAAGGCGGGAAAAGAACAACTTGCCAGGGAAGAACTGCGGTGGCAGACGGTCACTTCAGCGGTGAATCGGGTTTTGAGGATGGCGTGAAATGTCACTCTTCTCGCGGATTGCAAATGTGTTTCGCGGTGAACGGCTGAACCGCGAAATTGAGGAAGAATACGCGTCGCATCTGGACGAGGCAATCCTCGCCGGGAGAGATCCGCTCGCGGCCCGGAAGGCGCTCGGCAACGACCTTCGCCGGCGCGAGGAGAGCCACGATATCCGTGTAGTCGCATGGCTCGACACACTGCGCGCCGATTTCATCTTCGGTTGGAGGCAGCTCAAGCGAAATCGCGTGACCTCCGCTGCAGCTATAGTGTCTCTCGCCTTGGCGATCGGCGCCTGCACCTCGGCTTTCCGCCTCATCGATGCTCTTTTGTGGCGTCCGCTGCCCATCGCGCATCCGGAGAGACTTTACGTACTGTCGCGCCAGGGTATGGGATTCGATAACAAGCCCGGCGAATGGGATTCATGGGCCTATCCCGATTTCCAGCTCATGCGCACCGCCGCGAAGGGACAGGCGGAACTGATCGCCGTCTCCTGGGCTCTTCGCACCGACATCACTTACAAAACAGATCAGGAAATGGAGAAGGCTGTCGTTCAGTACGTGTCTGGATGGATGTTTCCGACCTTTGGCATTCAGCCGGCAGCAGGGCGATTGTTGACCGCGAACGATGACCGCGCACCAGGGACGGCTCCGTACGCAGTGCTTTCTTTCGATTACTGGACGAGGCGGTTCGGACGCGATCCCGCCGTTGTCGGACGCACCTTCCACTACGGGGACGGGGTCTATCAGATCGTTGGCGTCAGCGAAAAGAAGTTTACCGGGACCGAGCCGGGCGTTGTCGTCGATATCTTTGTTCCGGCCCTGATGCGCCCCGGCGCTCTGCGGTCCGACACGACCTGGCTTCGTACCCTCGTGGTCGTCGATCCGGGAGTTGCGGTCGAGCCGTTGCGCGCCAACCTCGCCGCCGTCAGCTATGCCTTCGAAAAGAACCGCCTCAGCGGCGAGACGGGACTATCGCAGGAGACCTTACGCAACGTCCTCGCCAATCAGGTACGGATGGAGCCGGCTCCCAACGGCATTTCGGGGATGCAGAAGGAATACAGCCGCGCTTTGGCTGTCATTGCCATCCTGGTCGTGATGGTTCTGCTCATCGCCTGTGCCAATATCGCCAATCTGATGACCGCGCAGGCAGCAACACGGTCGCGGGAGATGGCACTCCGTGTTTCGATAGGAGCGGGCCGGGTTCGGCTCATCCGGCTGGTGCTGGCGGAGAGCGCTCTGCTGGCTCTTTTCTCGTCCGTAGGCGGAGCACTATTCAGCTGGTATTCGGCTCCGCTGGTGGTTGGCATGATCAATCCGCCGGACAATCCCGCCCGTCTGATTCTTCCCGCCGATTGGAGAGTGCTAGGCTTCGGCGTTCTCCTCATCGCATGTGTGGTGCTGCTGTTCGGGCTGGTACCGGCCTTGCGCGCCTCCTCGACAAAACCGGTCAGCGCGCTGAAAGGTGAAGAATCCCGCGCGCACCCGGCCCTGATGCACGGCATGATCGCGGCCCAGGTCGCATTCTGCTTCCTCGTGCTCTTTGTGGCCGGGTTGTTTGTGGCGACCTTTGAGCGTCTCTCCAATAAACCTACCGGCTTTTCTGCGGAAAGCCTGCTGCTGCTCGACACAGTCTCCCATGTCCCTCTACCGGCTGCTTACTGGGACCAGGTTGAGGATGACCTGCGCGCTATGCCCGGCGTCGAGCGTGTATCCCAGGCCGGATGGCCGCTGCTTGGCGGCAACAGCTGGAATGATTCGATCTCATTCAACGGTGGACCGCCCAGCGTCGATCTCGCTTATTTTCTCAATGTTTCGCCCGGCTTCTTCGAGACGATGCGCATCCCGCTGCTAGCCGGCAGGGACTTTCGCCAAAGCGACGGCTATCCGCAGGCCGCCATCGTCAATCAGACCTTCGCCCACGAGTTCCTTCACGATGACAATCCAATGGGCCGATCCTTCGATAAGGCATCGGACGACGGCTCTCGCGAACGAATGCAGGTTGTCGGTGTGGTCGCCGATTCCGACTACAGCAGTATCCGGACCATTTTGCCGGTCGTCTTCGCGCCCTTACACCATCCTCTGAGCCAGGGGACGCTTAGGCCGATGAGGGAGGTCACTTACATCGTGCGCACCCGGTCCACGAACCCTCTTTCGCTGGCTCTGCAACTGCGCCAGGAAGTGGGGCGGGTGCGCCCCGAACTCCGCGTCAGCAATGTCGAGACGCAGAAGGAACTGCTCGATGCGCAGACCCTTCGCGAGCGGATGCTGGCAACATTGGCGATGTTCTTCGCGGTCGTCGCAATAATGCTGGCCGGCGTCGGCCTGTATGGCGTTCTTTTCTACTCGGTGATTCAGAGGCATCGCGAAATCGGTATTCGCATTGCCCTGGGAGCACGGCCGGCTCATGTCATCCGCCCCATCCTTTCGGGCATTGCCTTGGCCCTTGCCATGGGCACAGCGGCGGGCCTGACACTCGGACTCGTGTCGACGCGTTTGATCGAGTCGCTTCTTTACCAGGTGAAGGGTTCCAATCCCGTTCAATTGGCGGCTCCCTGCCTCATCGTCCTGCTTGCCGCAATCGTGGCCGCAGCGCCTGCGGTTGCGCGTGCTTTGCACATCAACCCGGTTGACCTTCTTCGCGCGGAATGACGGACGCGTCCCAAAACAGTCAGCCAACCACAAAAAAATCGTCGGTCTTGGTTCGCAGAATGCCCCGCAATTATCGACGAGCGCCCAATCGCCAAGGCGTAAACTGACCCGCTCTCCCGCTCCCTGAGCGGTAAGCCCTGTAGGCAACCGTTGAGGATGCCATGATGCGCAACAAATCTCGGACATCATCTGCTGCGCCTGCTCGCACGTGCGCGAATTCCGTCGAGAATGCAATCCAGTCCGAACTCGAAGGCATCGTCTATCTTTTGGCTGAATGCACCCGACCGAATGACATCCAGCAGGATGGGATACCGATCAGGCTCCGACTGCAGTAGTCGAGTCAGCTCGCCTGCCCAGTCTTTTCCCGCCCTAGTGTCTGTTCCGATCTGCTGAAAAGTGGCGTGCCCTCGCACATGCCCGATGATCGCAAGGAAGGCATGGTGCTGCTCCTTCGGTCCCAAGCCCGATTCCGCCAACATCGCCAGCGCCGCTTCCATCCACGAGAGTTCGTTTGGACCCATGACGGTTGTCCGCGCTGACGTGGCCTCCAGAAACCATGGATGATTTCGGTAGATGGCAAGGCAACGGCCTGCCCACTGCTTCAACCGGGTCCTCCAGGGCACTGACGGCTTCCCGAACTGCAGCGGAGAATCGCTCGCAGAATCAATCATCAATGCCACAAGATCGGCCTTCCCCGAAAAATAGCGGTAGAGCGCCATCGTGGTGACACCCACTTCTCGCGCGACCCTCTGCATTGTTACGGCCGCCAGACCTTCAGCATCCGCGAGGCGGATGGCCGAACGCGCAATTTGATCCGTGCTGAGTGTGGGCTTAGGTCCGCGACTGGGGAGCGGTTTCCCGCCCCAGGCTACATTCGCCCGACTGCGCTTTACTGGTGGCATCGTTTTGGTCAGAATTCCCTGTCCCAAGCTTACCGCTACATTTCTATGAACTGCTCTTGCCTCCGGTTGATAACTGTGTATAGTATACACAGTCATGAAAGAGCATCTGATCTGGGTGATTTGCGCGGCTGTACTGCTCCTGATTGCGGGTCTGCCCGCAGCGCTTCTCCTTCACAGAAAGCTGCGCCAGACGAGGATAGCGGCGGGTTTGACGTTCGAGACCGCCCAAGGGATTGTCGAAGAGGGTTTCGTCCAGATCGGCGGCATTGAGCAGTGGATCTCGATCAGGGGTGAGGACAAGAGCAACCCCGTCCTTCTTATCATTCATGGCGGACCGGGCAGTTGCTATTCAATCTTTACCCCCCATCTGCGCGCGTGGGAGAAGCATTTCACAGTTGTGCAATGGGACCAGCGCGGTGCGGGAAAAACTTTCGGCCGAACGGGTCGGCGCGGCAGTGGAGCCATCAGCATGAAGCGGCTCACCTCCGACGGCATCGAGGTCGCGGAGTATATGCGTGCACATCTCGGCAAAGTTAAGCTCTTCTTGCTGGCGAGTTCGATCGGATCCACGTTTGGTGTGGAGATCGTACGCAGCCGCCCCGATCTGTTCTACGCCTACATCGGCACGGATCAGAACGTCGGAATGGTAAGGGGACAAGATGAGGGTCACCGTCAGTTATTGGAACGGCTCCATGCGCTTGGAATGAACAAAGGCGTCAAGTCGATCGAGCGGATCGGAGCTGATCCCACTGTTTGGACCCCTGACGACTTTACTGCCGTTGCGCAATGGACGATGAAATCCGATCCCCGGGGATTTCGCCGCACGATCAAGCTTCTGAAGGATGCCGTCTGGTACGCTCCGGGATGGAGACTCGGAGATATTCGCGCGTTTGTCGCAGGAATGCGATTCTCGCTGGTGCAGTTGCTTCCGGAGATAGCGCGATACGACGCTTGGGCGCACGGCACACGGTTCGAAGTACCGATCTTCATCTTTCAGGGCAGCAATGATGTACTGACCACGCCCGCGCTGGCGAAAGCATACTTCGAGGAGATTGTGGCGCCCATCAAGAAAATGGAGTTGATCTCCAATTCAGGCCATTTTGCCGCATTCCTGCAACCAGAGCAGTTCCTGGAGAAGCTGCTAGTCTGTGTTCGCCCTTTGGCCTACGACTGCGGCATGCATTCGGTCCAGCAGGTTTAAATTGCAGGTGTCAAAAATGCCCAATCGCCGAGTATCAAGTCCAAGACTCGTCGACTCTCGCACCACACCCCGAGCGGTTTGGCCCGATATCACTCGTTGAAGAAAAATTGTTCGGACCGCCGACAACCAGCGCCAGCTGGCACGGTGGTGCCCTTGCCTAGTCCAACTCACAAGTTCTTTTGCGATTGACAGTTCGATTCAATATCTACAATGTAGACATGGCTGAACTGCTAGGCGCATTCGAGCAATCGGTCTTGCTGTCGATCGTCAGGCTGGGAGCCGACGCTTACGGACGTGCGATCCTCCGCCATGTGCAAGAAACCTTGCAGCGCGAAGTGGCGGCGGGAGCCGTATATTCCACTCTCGAACGGCTGGAAGCCCGCGGCATGGTCAACTCGCGACTTGAGGTTGGAACCCCTGTCCGCGGAGGGCGCGCCCGCCGGTACTATGCCCTGGCTGGCGAGGGACAGCGCGCCCTGGGCGAAACGCACCGCGCATTGACAGCGATGTGGACGGGCGTGAAGCTTCCGGTGAAGGAGGAGCAGTGAGCAATATCGAGCACACGCCTCCGCGCTGGGCCGAGGCCTTGTTAGGGCGGCTGATACACGTCCGCGAACGTGACTCGATTGTGGGCGATCTGCGTGGTTCACAAGGGAGGGACTGCTCATGGGAAAGATCCTCTTGCTGGTTTCAATGTTCACGCTGGCCTGTGCCTGCTGGCTGGCCTTCATGGAGATGCTGCTGCGGCATCCGGGGTACGCCGAGCGGATCGGCGTAGCCCTTGACGTCGCGCTGATCTGCGCCGCCACAATCCTCGTGCGCATGCTTCATGTGGGCTTCCGTGGCGAACGTTGGCTCTGGGTTGGCGCGGCGGCGCTCATCGTATTCGGCGCTCAGGCATTCTTTCGAAATGCCCACGCAATGCACTTCGAAGGGTTCGTGTTCATCATCTCGTTGCTGCTCGTGTTGCAGGGCGTGCTGATGCTCACGACGCTGGGAAGGGCGGATGGCAGGCCAGCGCAGCACCTTATCTCCACTACACCCCATTGATGGCGGGCAATCGGCCTTGCTTTCGTCGAGAGTTTCTCTGCGGAGGAAAGGACAATTGACTGCGGAGAATGCGACCGCATACGCTTCCGGCGAGAGCACAGAGGCCAAATCAGCACTTATGAACCGAAGACATTTCATCCGGCAAACAGCGTTTGCTGCTGCAGCCTGCGGCCTTCCTCTCAGGGCGCGTTGCGATTCTGCTGAGCAATCCGAGAAGGCTGAGAAGAACGGCGCATCGTTGGCTGCGGAGAGCATACGCAAGTTCGCTTCGGATCTTGCCGGCAACGTAATCACACCCAATAACGCTGAATACGATGGGGCACGCTCGATCTTCAACCTCGCATTCGATCGGCGTCCCGCGTTGATCGTCCGGTGCGCCGGCCGTTCGGACGTGGCGCGGACGCTCGATTTTGCCCAGAGATACAATTTGCCGCTGGCGGTGCGAGCCGGAGGCCACAGCCGGCCCGGATACGGAATCTGTGATGGAGGGGTGGTGATCGACCTCTCTGGAATGAAACGAGTTGAAATCGACCCCGGCAAACGCGTGGCCCATGCACAGGCGGGAGCGCTCGTGAGAGATCTGGACGAGGCCACGCATCGATTTGGACTTGCGACCACGTCAGGCGGCTGCCCGACGGTAGGAATCGCGGGCCTGACGCTGGGCGGCGGAGAAGGCCGCCTGATGGCAAAGTACGGCGCCGCGTGCGACAACCTGCTATCGGCAGAAGTGGTAACCGTAGACGGAAGGCGCATCGAGGCCAGCCAGACGTCTAACGCGGATCTCTTCTGGGCGATTCGCGGAGGAGGCGGCAATTTTGGCGTGGTCACCGCGCTGGAGTACCGACTACATCCGGTAGGCCGGGTTCTCTCGGGAGCGCTGAATTACCCACCGGGACGAATTCCAGAGCTCCTGCAGGCTTTCGGTCAGTTCATTGCAGGGGCCCCGGATGAAATGGACGCCTTTGTCCAGGTATCGCAATCCGAGCGCGGGCCAAGGCTCAAAATCGATTTCTGCCATCTCGGCGATCCGCAGACCGGCAATGACTTGATCAGGCCGCTCCGTGCGCTCAATCCACAGGATGACAGCGTCAAGGTCATGTCCTATCTGGAAGCGCAAGCGGCAGGCGGGTTTCTTTTGGCGCCTGTTGCCCACTTCCAAACCAACCGCTTTCTTCCAGAACTCAGCGGGGCATCCGTTTCGGCCATCACGACGGCAATCAATCATGCGCCCGCCACGTGCCGAGTGGTTATCGTCGCATTGCGCGGGGCAATCAGCCGCGTAAGCGCAACAGATACGGCGTTCGCCCTGCGGCAGCCGGGCTACGAGGTAGACATAGTTGGTACCTGGAACGCTTCGGCTGACAAAGCTGCCGCAGTTCGATGGGTGCAGACAACGGGAGATGCCTTGCAGCCCTTTGCACATGGGGTGTATGTGAACCAGCTGGGCGACACCAGCGAGCAGCTTGTTCGCTCGGCCTATGGACCGAATTACGCTCGCCTGGTCGATATCAAGAAAAAGTACGACCCAACGAACGTGTTGCGGCTCAATCAGAACATCAATCCGGATAGCCTTCCAAATTGATGAAGAAAATGGGGCGCCATGCGCGAGGACGATATGCCGAAATCTGGAGGATTGGTATTGGGCGATCCTCGATTATCGCATCATCGCCGAGTCGTTAACTGACCCGCCGCTGGGCTGCTCTCCCGCTCGGTGAGCGGTAAGGCCTGCTATCGCGAATCGAAGCAGTGAGGCTAGTCGGAGCGCAATGCGTCGACCGGGTTGACTGAAGCCGCTCTGCGCGCGGGGATAAAGCTGGCCAGCAAGGCGAAGGCTCCCAGCAGCGCAGCCACTGCGGCGAGTGTCGGCGCATCCCATGGTTGCGTGCCAAACAATAGCTTGCGCATCAGCATGGCCGTGCCTATGGAACAGACGATGCCCGCCACGATTCCCAACGCCGTTATCCACGCCGCTTCCTTCATCACCAGCGCATAAACAGATCCGCGCTGCGCGCCCAGCGCCATGCGCACGCCAATCTCGCGCGTGCGTTGGCTTACCGAGTAAGCGATCACCCCGTAGAGCCCGACGACGCCGAGTAACAGCGCGACCGCCGCGAATCCGCCCACGAGCCACGCCGAAGCCCGGTGCAGGTAAGCCGCCTGCGAATTGTGCAGGCGCTCACTCATGGTCTCCTCGCCGAATGTGGAGATGGTCGGGTCAACGTCATGGACCGCTGTCTTCAATGTGGGCAACACCGATTGCTCAGCATTGCTGGTGCGCACCACAAGATAAAACCAGTTCCACGGATCCTGCTGGAAGGGTTCATACAAAACAGGCTTGGTAGCCACGTCCAGCGGGCCCTCCTTGATGTCGTCGAGGACGCCGACAATCTCCTTCTGAGTCTTGCTGCCCACAAATACGATGTGCTTGCCGATGGCATCTTCGCCGGCAAAGTAACGCCGCGCCAGCGCCTTGTTAATCATCATCACCGGCGGGTGAGTCGCATCATCGGAGTCGCGAAACAGGCGGCCGCGCAGCAGACGCGTGCCTACCGTGGGCGAAAAGGCCGGATCCATCTGCCGCACAGTCACCTCCGGCGGCGGTCCCACTTGTGGCCTGCCAGCCACCGTGAAGTTCGAGCTACCGTCGCCATCGCTCAGGGGAGGCTCACTACAGATTCCGGCCGACTCCACGCCAGGCAAACTTCTGGCCCGCTCGACCAACCGCTGGGCTAGCACGACAATGCTCGGGTCCGTTGTATATTTCAACTTTGATGGTGCGACACGCAGCACCGCCAGGTGATCGGGCGCGAAGCCAAGATCGGTATGGAGCAGCCGATAAAAACTTTTGCCCAACAGGCCAGCGCAACTCAGCAATACCACTGCGGCAGTAAGTTCCACCAGCACGAGGTTCGATCCCAGCCTGCGCCACAGCGTGCCTGCCGATCCGCGGCTTCCCTCGCTGAGGTCCGCCTGCATTCCAAGTCCTCTGCCGGCCCGATAAAGCCGCAACGCAGGAGCCAGCGTACATGCCGCGCACGCCATCAAAGCAACAACTGTGGCAAACGCGGAGACGCGCTCGTTCATCCCCATTCCATGCAGAAACGGCATGCCGGCCAGCATGCCCGCGGGAACAAGACGCAGCATCAGACGCATGGCTACAGTTGCTCCGCCGATTCCGAGTGCGGTGCTGCCAGCCACCAGCAGTAATCCCTCGGTCATAAATTGGCGTAGCAGCCGCGCGTGCGATGCACCGAGTGCGCCGCGCACCGCAATCTCCCTCCGCCGGCTTTCTGAGCGAAGCACTAGAAGACTGGCGACATTCACGCACGCAATCAACAACAACAGCGCAGCCCCACAGAGGAGCACCAGCAAGATCGGTCGCAGATTTCCAACAATCACTTCGGGGAGTGGCAAGACGGTGGAGCCACGCCCTTGATCGGCGTCAGGATACTGGCTGGCAAGCTGCGCCATGATATTCGCAATCTCGGCCGAAGCTGTCTTCGCCGCGACCCCGTCTTTCAGCCGAGCGACACCCACCAGTCCATGTCCACCCCGATCCTCTGACATAGGCGAGTGAAGCGTGAACCAGAACTCCGCTGCACTTACCGGTGCGAAGTGAAACTCCGCAGGCAGCACTCCGACAACCGTATAGGCCGTGCTATTCAGTATCACGGTCTGACCGAGCACATCTTTTCTTCCCCCATAACGGCTCTGCCACGTTTCGTAGCTGAGCAAGACCGTCTGTGGGGCCTTGGGCAAATCCTCTCCCGCGTAAAAGTCACGCCCCAGCACCGGTTTCACGCCAAGCGTGCGCAGAAGGCCGTCGCTGACCCGCGCGCCCAGCACATGCTCCGTCGCCGCTGGCGTGGTGAGGAACAAATTCGAACCTTCATAGACATCGAGCGAGCTGAAGACATGATTGAGCCTCTTGAAATCGAGGTAGTCCAGATACGAAAGATGAAATTGCGGACCCAGCGTATTACTCTCGAAGACGCTAACCAACCGGCTTGGGTCGCTGTAAGGCAACGGCTTAATGAGCGCTGCGTCCACAAACGCAAAAATGGTGACACAAGCGCCCATGCCCAGGGCGAGCACCACGATTGCGGTGACAGCAAAGCCGGGGTTGCGCATCAGCTGACGGCATGCGAAACGAATGTCAGCCCAGACGCTTTCCAGCGTCAGCGCTGCATCCATGCCGGTGACGCGCTCCTTTGTAGATGTGGGGCTGCCAAAGCGAATCAATGCATCCCGGCGAGCTTGTTCGAGAGGCATGCCCTCGGCGAGGTTGTCCTCGATGCGCATCTCAATGTGCGCCTGAACCTCAGCGTCAATCTCGCGATCCATTTTGCTGCGGGAAAGCACATTTCCAATGCGTCGAAGAAGCGACATGCGATGTTTACCTCACGCGTACCGCAGGATGGCGCGAACGCCTTTGACCAGGTGCTCGAAATTCCTCTCCGCTTCCTGCAATTGCTTTCTGCCGGCGGAGGTGAGCTTGTAGTACTTCGCCTTGCGACCGGTTTCAGTCTGCGCCCAGGCTGCGCTAATCCAGCCGCTCTGCTCCATGCGGTGAAGAGCGGGGTACAGGGACCCTTCCTCGACGCGCAAGAGTTCATCGGATGCTCTCTGGATATGCACCACAATGCCGTAGCCGTGAAGCTCTCCTCTTTGGAGAAGCGTCTTGAGCACGAGTAGGTCCAGCGACCCTTGTAAATCGTTCTTTGCCATCTTCCGCAGACCCCTATACAACTTGGTATACATTAAACTTATCCCATAGATGTTTAGGTATGTCAAGAGCGCAACGCTTCGGCGAAGGACCGGCCCTTTATCTGAAACCTCGGTACAGCAGGCCGAATTGTGTGACTTCTAGCATCGCCGATCCGGTTCGAATGGTGCCAAATCGCCAAGTCTTAAACTGACCGCTATCAGCCACCGTCAGATCTCAATGAGCAGTACGGCCTATGTTCCAAAGTCGACGCTGTCATACCGTCGGCATAGTTCCACCATCGATCACGTAATCTGCGCCGTGAATCGACGCCGCACGGTCCGATGCAAGAAAACCCACCAGTTCGGCGACCTCTTCGGGGCGCCCCGGACGGCCGAGGGGAATGCCACCGATCATATTCATGATTTTCTGCCGGGCGTCATCCTCGTTGCTGCCGCTGCTCTGTGCAAGCTGAAGGATCATGCCGTGAGCGCCTGACGTCTCGATAAACCCTGGAGAAATCATGTTGACCCTGATCCCTCTGGGACCGACTTCGTTGGCAAGCCCTTTGCTGTAGGTGCGCAGGGCTCCCTTTGCCGCAGCATACGCGAGGGTCGAGTCATGAAGCGGCAGACGATGCTGAATGGAAGAGATGTGAATGACTACGCCCAACTGACGTTCGATCATTCCCGGAACGAACGCGCGATCCAACCGAACCGCTGCGAGCAGGTTCACTTCCAAAGCTCGTTGCCAATTCTCATCGGAAAGTGCCTGGAAACCCCCATTCGGAGCTTCCGAGCCGCCCACATTATTCACCAGAATATCCACACCACCCCATTCCTGAAGGATACGGCCGACGACCTCAAGCACGCCATCCTGTGTTCCAAGATCCGCCTGCACAAACAGCGCAGGTTTCTGATCAGCGTGCAACGGGGAGCGGGCAGTCGTTGCAACAGAAGCTCCGCCCCACGCAAAGCGGCGCACCATCGCTTCTCCCATACCCTTCGTGCCGCCCGTCACCAAAACCCGCTTGCCTTTGAACTCGTCCTTCAAAACAGGAAAGTGATAAGCCATCGTCATGAGTGAATCTCCAGTGAGACAATCTCGCCGTGTGAAATCGTGAAGATGTGGTTCAGGTCGACCGGGCTTCCCGGAAAGTCACCTGTGAGTCGCGCCAACACGGTTGTCCTCTCGCCTTCAGTTTGAGCGCTGATTGGCTGCAAAACGTAGCGGTATTTCGCGTCCGCCGCCTCCTTCCATCGCTGGATCGCCGCGCGTCCGTGGTAATCCTTACCTTCATCATGAACGATGCCATCTTCGGCAAAGCAACGGGAGAGGGCCTGCGCATTCTTCGCCTCTTCGGAGGCCAGGTAGGCCATGACGGATTGGGGCATGCTATCCAGACTCATCGAAATCACCTTTGTGTGCGTTTGCACATTCAGCAGTGTCGCACCATGCTGATTGAATAGGAAGTACGCACTAAAAAGTACGTTAAGGAGAACATCATGGCGAAGCGCTACACTCCCACTTCTGCTGCAGCCGACGTCGAAGCGGCACTTCGGCTCCTGGAAGGAAGATGGAAGCTTGTAATCCTGTTCCATCTGTTTGGCGGGAGGGTAATGCGCTTCTCGGATCTGGAGAAAGCGATTTCCGCGATCACTCAAAAGATGCTCGGGCAGCAACTCAGGCGCATGGAGGCCGACGGGATTGTCGTGCGAACTGCTTATCCCCAGGTACCGCCAAAAGTCGAATACAGGCTCACAGAGTGGGGACAGTCACTTTGTCCGGCTCTCGATGCGATTTTGAAGTGGGCTGATAAGAGGCCAGGCTCACTAGCGAGTTTTGGTCGATGAGCTCGCAATCGCCAACTCTCGTTCCACAGCCCGGGCAGGCTGGAAACGCGAGTTGCCCTGTTAGCAATAACTGAGGCTCAACTTGCGGTTTGCTCATCACTGGGAAGGCAACTTGACGGCCGCCACTACTTTTTAGACGTCGAAAGCGTCTTCACCAAGTCGTAGAGAAACTCCTGCCCCTGGTAGAATGCGTCCGACTTCATACGCTCGTCGCGCCCGTGAAATCGGATGTCGTCGCGGTCGAAGAAGAAGCCCTGCACGCCGTAGGTGGGGATGCCGGCTTTCCGCAGCATGCGGCCATCGGTCGCGCCTGTCACTAGTATCGGCACCACCGGCACGCCGGGAAATTGGCGCTCGCTCGCCGCCTTCACAGCCTTCGTCACATCGGGCCGAAGGGGTGAGGGCGGAGCACCGGACGTATTCTCGCTCATGGACTTAATCTTCACCTCGGAATCGGCGACTACCTTATTCAAGGTGCTGAGCACGTAGTCGGGCGAGTCCTCCGGTAGCACACGGCAGTTCACTGTTGCCGTCGCGAGCTGAGGAAGCGCGTTGAGCGCGTGACCGCCAGCGAGCATCGTCGCCACACACGTCGTGCGCAGCGTCGAGTTCCACGCCGGAGACGCTGCCGCGACTCGCTCCATTGCGGCCTGCGAGCCCTGTGCCACCTGCGCCACATCGGCCGCGATCGGACCCTTCTCAATCTTCGCCATCTCGGCAAAGTACGCCGCGGTCACCTCGTCGGTCTTAAGCGGAAATCCGAACGCCGCGAGGCGTACAAGCCCGCCTGCCAGATGGTAAATGGCATTGTCCGGCACAGGCATAGAGCTGTGGCCGCCTTTATTAGTCACCGAAAGGGTGTAGTTGATGACGTACTTTTCGGTAACTTGCAGGTCGTTGGAAATCTTCTTCCCGTTCTCCTCTTCGCCCCAGCCACCCTCGTTCAGCGCGATGTCGGCGTCGATTAGTTCGCGGTGGTTTTTGATAAGCCAGTCGACGCCGTTGTACGGACCGCCACCCTCCTCGTCGGCAGTTAGCGCAACGATGACGTCACGGTTCGGTTTGAAGCCTTCGCGTTTCACCCGGATAAGAGTCGCAATCCAGACCGCAGCCTGCGCCTTGTCGTCGCCGGTGCCGCGGCCATAAAAATAGCCATCCTTCTCGTTGAGCACGAACGGGTCCATGGTCCAGTCTTCGCGCTTGGCCTCAACTACGTCTGTATGGGCCAGTAGCAGCAAAGGCTTCTGCGTGTCGGTGCCGTGATAGCGCGCGACTAGGTTGAACTTCCTCGGCGACGCGCCACCGAGAAAGATGTCTGAGTCCGAGAAACCGGCCTCCTTCAGGCGCGCAGCAGCAGCTTCAGCGACCGGAGTGGTAGACCCGGTGGAGTAGCCCGACTGGATCTCGATGAACTGCTTGTAGATGTCATGGGCGAGCTTCATATCCGCCGCCGGCGGCATGGTCTGGGCATAGGTTGCGGAACCGGCAGCGAGGCAGGCGTTGGCGACAATGGCGCGAAGCAGAGTCCGTGCGATCATGCAATCTCCTAGGGGTGGGTGTCTTACGATACTAGGCTGAGGCACCGATGAAAACAAGACCTTTAGCATCCCCGTCATTGTCACTGATCGAGGGCAGCCCCCTAATCGTCGTTCCTCTGCAGTCCACCCAGTTGGTCAACCCTGAACGCGATCCTCGGATGTCGTCATCAATCCAACTCACGCGGCCGGCCTCAACGGATCACTAACGGAAAACGGGCCGATGCAAGGAACGAACGTACCGGTGGAGATACTGATACATAGTCAGCGGACTGAATAGTAGGAACATAGGCTTCTCCTTCGGCCGCCCCATTACGAGTCCATCTCATTGACAAAGAAAATAGGTCCTCGAAAGTCGGCTTATCACCATCGATCTTCAACTGAAGAGAAGGGCATTTCTAATCTGGACCTATTCTGTTGTTTGGTGTCTAAACCGTCCTCAATTGGCGCATTGGCTGTTATCGCCATTGCAAAGATGCGGCAATGACTTCTCAAACGCTGGCCGACTTCCGGTTTGGGTCGATTCCTCGAATCCGAGCCGGAGGACATCTTCGACTGCTGCCCGAGTCGCTCATGCCGGCGAAGTGGCAGCCTCCGGTTCAGCGAGGCAAACCGCAGTGGATCCCGCTGGCGACTCGCGCGTCAACGTCACCACGGTGATGTCGTCCTCCTGGCCGAACTGTTGAGCATGGGCAGCGATCTGCTCGGCGGATTGCGCACTGATGGCCGTGGTTCGGTCGAAACCAAAGAGCTCGCCACTCTTGTCACGGGCCTCGATCACGCCATCAGTGATGAGGGTCAGTTGCGCACATTCCCTTAGCCGGCCGGCTGTTTCGACGTAGGTGGTATCAGCCAAAATCCCCAGGGGAAGTCCGGTGTCGCCAGCGATCTCGCGCCCATCAACATAGGGCATCTGATGGCCAGCGCTGGCGATCGTCATCGCGCCGTTTGGGCAGACCCGCAATATAAGGCAGGTCGTGAAGCCGCCCTTGGTGCGCCCGATCATGCGCTGGTTCATGGCGGAGAGAATCTCGCCCGGGCTTTGCGCGTAGTCGACCAGGGTGCGCAGTGTGCCGACCAGTAGGGAGACGGTCATGGCCGCGGGCATGCCTTTGCCGCTCACATCGCCGATCGCAGCCAGCACGCCACCGCCAGGCAATGAAATCACCTGGAAGAAGTCGCCTCCGACTTCACTGGCAGGTATGTAGCAGCTTTGGATCGTGAAGCCGGGAATTGCGGGTATCTCGTCGGGTATGAGAATTTGTTGCACGATGCGAGCAGCCTGCAGTTCACCTGCAAGATGCTCTTCGTGCCGTCGCGTGCGGGTGAATCGGCCCACAAGAATCGCCAGCATGGCCGACAGAAAGACCACATCGACGAATGGACGCACCGTCAAAGTGATGAACTTGTTGGCGCTCGATGAGCCATGGGTAAGGCCAAGCGCAAATGCCTCAAAGGAAACAATTCCGGCCACGATCACGCCCTCCTGCAGCAGCGTGGGAGCGAGCAACAGCCGCGCGTCCGGTATGCCGCGCCAGGCTCTCGCGATCACCAGAATCACTATCCACGCGACGCTCGGCAACAGAGTTGCGAAATTGCATGTATTGACCTGGGTTTGGGTGAGAACCCCAAGCATAGCCAGTGTGAAGGGCAACGGGCGCGTCAAGGCGGCAATGGCCGAGAGCCAGAAGAGCCAGTCCTTGCGGCCGCGCAAAAAATGGGAATAGAACGCAAGCGAAGCCAAGATGCCCCCCGCCTCGGCCATGGCGCGCGAGATCTCCCGGAAGTCAATGTTGATGGCCACGAAGTTTGCGAAGGAGGCAAGGCCGTCGAAGTATGCCTTGAACAGTAGCCACACGCCGAACCAGAGATATTCGCGCTCACGCCGGTGCTGCCAGGCAAACCCCAGCGCAAAGATGCCGCCAATCAGACACATCAGCGCGGAAAACAGCGGCGGAGCCCAGTTCCACGGATTCCCCGGGAACTCATCGCGCCGCATCCGGTCAACTGCTGAGATTTCTCCCACGTAGCCGGCGCTCTGTGGGCCTCCACCGTAGTAATGCGCCCAGAAGGGCCAATGCCACACGCGAATGGCGATGACCACTGTCTTCTCTACGGGGGAGCCGACGCCAGGAAGAACATAAAGAGGAGGACGACCGGTGAGCAGCTTGCGGTATGGCGGCATTCCGCCGAAAGCTCCTAGCCTATGCCCGTCCGCATAGACTTCGTAGCTGGTCATCATTCTTGGAAAATAGAGAGCGAGTGGCTGCGTCCCCTCGGGAATGCGGATGCTGAAGCGATACCATCCGAACCCACTCATGCCGGGATAGCCTTGCGAGTTCCAACCGCGATCGGACCGAAGCAGGGGCCAGGAGGAATCGTCGAAAGAAGGATAGGCCCAATGAGCATCGTCGCCGGGATGAAACCGCCACGTTCCGTCAAGCCTGGAAAGCGTCACGCGGCCCTTGTCCAAGTCAAAGACCTGAGCCCCGACGGAATTCACTGCACTCAAGCCCAAAAAGGCGAGAAACAACACGAGCACAGCTGGTTTTTTGCGCGGAAGCATTGAGACAAAGTGTGTCACACTCCAATTTGCAGGCGCAATCGAAAATCGCCGGGCCGCACGATCGCCGTGGGTTGCCGTGGCGAGCACCGGTGGCACACTTGCCGCGCTTATCGCGCCGAGTCCGCGAATGATAAAGTTCTTGCATGTTTTCGGCAAAGCAGGACCACCCCACACGCCGTGAGTTTCTCGCGGGCGTGGCCGCAGTCTCGGCCGCCTCGGCTTTTCCCGCCGCGCTGAGCGCCCAGAACTCTGCGCCCTCGCTCTGCTTCACGTCGGCCGTGGACATGGCCGCGATGATCCGCGCCAAGAAGCTTTCGGCGCGCGAAGCGCTTGAGGAGCACCTAAAGCAGATCGATCGTGTCAATCCTCAGGTCAACGCCATTGTCACGCTCGTCGCCGACCAGGCAACCGCAGCCGCAGCCCACGCCGACGAGATGCAGGCGCGTGGCGAAATCCTCGGTCCGCTGCATGGTCTACCCGTCGCGCACAAGGACCTCCTCGAAACCGTCGGCGTCCGCACCACCTTCGGCTCGCCCCTCTTCAAAGACAACGTCCCCACACACGACAACCTACTCGTCACGCGCATGCGCGCCGCCGGCGCCATCTTCCTCGGCAAAACCAACGTCCCCGAGTTCGGTGCCGGCTCGCAGACCTTCAACCGTGTCTTCGGCGCCACCCGCAACCCGTATGACCTGACGAAAACTTGTGGCGGCTCCTCCGGCGGTGCAGCGGTCGCGCTCGCTTGCGGCATGGTTCCGGTCGCCAGCGGGTCCGACTCCGGTGGGTCCCTCCGCAATCCTGCCGCCTGGTGCAATATCGTCGGGTTCCGACCCTCGATCGGCCGCGTGCCCAATCCATCGAGCCACTTGGGCTGGTCTACGCTCGCGACCAACGGATGCCTCGGTCGCTCCAGCGCCGATCTCGCCCTCGCACTCAGCACGATAGCGGGCCCCGACGTCAGCACGCCGCTCTCCATCAATGAGCCCGGCAGTCTCTTCACGCGCCCCCTGGAACGCAACTTCAAGGGCGTGCGTGTCGCGTGGTTCAAAGACCTCAACGGCATCCCCATCGACCCGCGCGTCCGCACCGCCGTCGATGCGCAGCGCAACGTTTTCGAGTCTCTCGGCTGCATCGTCGAGCAGGCCGAGCCCGACTTTGCCCCCGCTGAAATCTCTTACCGTATTTTGCGCGCATGGAACTCCGGCGCCGCCTACGGCAAGGGCCTTCAGCTACATCCCGACGGCTTCAAGGACACTCTCACCGCCGAGATCAAAGAAGGCCTCGCGCTCTCCGGCGACGACATCGCCCGGGCAGAGATCGCGCACACCGACCTGTGGCGCCGCTTTCAAACCTTCCTGGAAAGCTACGAGTTCTTCATCCTGCCCACCACACAACTGCCCCCCTTCGATGTCGACATACCCTGGCCCACCGAGATCAACGGCGTTCACTTCACGAACTACATCGATTGGATGAAAAGCTGCTGGTACATCTCCGCTACCGGCAATCCTGCTGCCTCCTTACCCGCAGGGTTCACGACCGAAGGCCTGCCCGTCGGACTGCAAATCGTAGGGCGCGACAAGCAGGACATCAGCGTGCTCCAACTCGCACATGCCTTCGAACAGGCCACCAACTTCGGAAAGCATCGCCCCAAAATCGCCCTTTAACTGAGCCGTCTTTCGAATGATGACAAAATCGCCAAGTCGCGTTTCCAGGCTCTGGAGGTCTGGAAATGTGATTTGGCCTGTGGGCAACAACTGAGCTCGACCGCCCCCCGGACTAGAAGAAATCAGCTAGTGGATTCGAAATACCTTGACCTTCTACAGCTCCGAGCGTATATGTAGAAGCCATAGGTATGAAGAAGGTAGAAAGCAGATTTGATCTTCCGCAGGGCACTCTCGATCTTCTGATCATGAGGGTTGTTGCGCTCGGCCCAATCCACGGTTACGCCATCGCCCAGCGGATTCAACAGATGTCCCGCGAGGCCCTGCAGGTCCATCAGGGGTCGCTTTATCCGGCGCTCCATCGCCTCGAATACAAAAAGCTGCTCACTGCCGACTGGCAGCCGTCGGAGACCGGCCGCGAAGCGAAGTTCTATGAACTCACCGTCAAAGGCCGGGCACACCTCGAGGCAGAGACCGACAACTGGAAACGCCTCACCAGCGTGGTCGGCCTCATTCTCAGAGAAACAGCGGAGGGAATTTCATGAGGTGGCTCCGTAGACTATTTGCGCGCAAACGGCTGGAAATCGATCTCGATAAAGAGCTGCGGTTCCATTTCGAATCGCAAGTTGCCGACAAGGTCCGCTCCGGCGCTTCAGAGAATGAGGCCCGCAGGCTCACCCGACTCGAGTTCGGCGGCATCGAGCAGATCAAAGAGGATTGTCGCGAGAGCCGTGGCACGTTGTGGGTGGAATCGATGGTGCAAGACATCCGGTATGGTGTTCGCCAAATCAGGAATTCACCCGGCTTCAGCATTGTTGCCATTCTCTCGTTGACCCTGGGCATCGGCGCCAACACCGCCATCTTCACACTGCTCAACGCTATCCTCCTCCGCCCCTTGCCGGTGCACAATCCCGAGGAACTGCAGTTATTCGGCGACGGGAGGGCACAGGGTCTCACGCTCTCGATTCCGGACGGGCCCATGGAATTGTTTTCCAAGGCGTTCCTGCACGACTTTGGCCAGAAAGATACCTCATTTTCCGGAATCGCCGCGGTAGACAGCTCTCCAATCGAGACAAAGGCCTCGATTGCAGGCGGGGCTTACCAGACCATCCACATCAATCTCATCTCCGGCAGTTACTTCTCCGTTCTCGGGGTGCCGGCGTTTCTGGGCCGCGCGATTGATGAATCCGACGACAGTGCCCCCGGCGCCGGTCCGGTTGCGGTTGCCAGTTACGCGTGGTTCCAGCGCCATTTCAATGGTGACCCCGCCGCGCTCGGCAAAGTCGTCCGCATTCAATCACACGATTACACGCTGGTGGGCGTGGCAAAGCCTGGATTCTCGGGTATCACCGTTGGCCAATCCGCCGATCTCTGGATTCCGCTCTCGATGGAGAAGGGCTTCCCGCGTCCCGGCGGAGACGCCATTGGAAGCAAGCTATATCAATCGCTTTATCTAATCGGCAGGCTCAAGCCCGGCGTCACTCCAGCCCAGGCCGGCGCCGAAACCAATCTCCTTTTCAAGCAGATCATTCGCGGCTACCTCGGGCCGCAACCTTCGCAAAAGCACCTGGATGATCTGGCCCACGCGGGTGTTGAACTCACCCCGGGAACCCGCGGAGTCTCCCCTCTGCGCTACGCGTTCTCGGTGCCGCTTAAGATCCTCATGGCGATCGTCGCCCTGGTGCTTCTCATCGCCTGCGCCAATATCGGCAACATGCTCTTCGCCCGCGGTGTTGCGCGCACGCGCGAAGTGGCCGTGCGCATGGCTCTCGGCGCCTCGCGCCGGCGCATTGTGTTTCAACTGCTTACCGAGTCCCTCGTTCTTTCTATTGTGGGCGCGGCGGCAGGTATCGCGCTGGCATGGAAAGCCAGCGTCCTGCTGCTCAACATGGCTGCGCCCGGGCCCGATCCTGTGCCCCTGAACCTCACACCCGATTTGCGCGTCCTTGCCTTTACGCTCGGACTCACCGTTCTCACCGCGCTTCTCTTCGGCACCCTTCCGGCATTCCGCGCCACCAGTCTCGAGTTCACGCCCGCTCTCAAAGATGGCCGCGGCAGCTCTTCTGTTTCCACGCGCGGCGTCATGGCTCGCTCGCTCATTGTCGGCCAGGTGGCGCTTTCCGTTTTGCTCATGGTGGTCGCCGGACTCTTCGTTCGCAGCCTCATTCACCTCTATGACGTCGACACCGGCTTCGACCCGCATAACGCGCTCATCTTCACTCTCGACTCCAGCACAGCCAATCTCCCTCACGGCGCTGACGAAATCCGCTCGGTCCGCCTGCAGGAGCAAATCGAAGAACGTGTGCGCGCCATCCCCGGTGTCCAGTCCAACAGCTTCGCCTTTTTTGCTTTCAATGACGGCGGATGGTCGGATCAAGTCCTCTTCCAGGGCGTTCCACGAACACCCGCAAACGGCAAAGCAGTCAATTTCAATATCACCGGCAACGAATTCTTCTCCGCCATGGGCATTCCTCTGGTTGAAGGCCGTACCTACAACTCGCAAGACCTGCAGAATTCACCCAAGGTGGCCGTCATCAACCAGACCATGGCGCGCCGCTTCTTCCCGAACCGCTCGGCCATCGGTCAGCACTTCGGCATCGGAGAAACGCCCGACCATCTCGGCGAAATCGAAGTCATTGGCGTGGTCAAGGACGCCAAGTACTTCGCTCTCGACGAAGGCTCCCGGATGGCCGCCTACTTTCCCTGCAGCCAAAGCCCCGGCTTCTTCGGCAACTTCATCGTGCGCTATGGTCCCGGCGCAAACCGCCAGGAGATCGTCTCCCGAACCCGCGCGGCCATTGCCGAGATCAACTCCAATATCCTCGTCAATACCGTAACCAGCCTCCAGGAGCAAGTCGACCGCTCGATCGCCACACAATCGCTGATCGCCCGGCTCTCCGGCTTCTTCGGAATCCTCGCCGTCTTCCTCGCCTGCATCGGAATCTACGGTTTACTTTCCTACTCAGTAGCTCGGCGCACCAGCGAGTTGGGCATCCGTGTCGCCCTCGGAGCACAGTCGCTCAATCTGCTGTGGATGGTTCTGCGCGAGTGCGTTCTTCTGCTGCTTGTGGGACTCGCCATCGGCGTTCCCCTTGCGCTCAGCACCACGCGCGTCCTCAAGAGCCTGCTCTACGACCTCAGCCCGCTCGATCCGGTCTCCATCTCAATCGCCATAGCGGCCGTCGTTTGCATGACCATTGCCGCTGCCTGGTTGCCTGCACGCCGCGCCACCAGGATTGATCCAATGCAAGCTTTGCGAACGGAATAGTGTGTTGGCTGCGCACCTCTTGCTGGTGATTGAGTCGCAACAAGGAACCTCATCATTCGAGGAACCGCTGGAGCTTCGCGAGCCTGGACAAGCACATAATCGCCGAGTCGTTAACTGACCCGCCGCTGGGCTGCTCTCCCGCTCGGTGAGCGGTAAGCCCTGAATGCGCCAATGGAACACTGCGGCTCGGGCGGTTGGGTAATCCAGCCTGATCGGGCATCGCGATAGATTGCGACGTCCGGCAGCGAACAGATAACCGAGAATTCTACAACGTTCCATCCCTCAGAGCCGCTCCGGTTGACAAGAGATCATTTGTGTTGCTATATATGTCGGACATCGATGTGTCGGAGTCCATGGTATCCCGATGACTGACAGACCGGAGTTTCCCAAAGGCACGCTCGACATGCTGATCCTGAAAATCGTCGGTCTCGGGCCGACTCACGGCTACGCAATTTCCCAGCGGATCCAGCAGATCTCAAACGACGTTTTCCAACTTACCCAAGGTTCACTGTATCCGGCACTCCATCGGCTGGAAGATCAGGGATGGCTCGCCGCCGAATGGAAAGAGACGGACACGGGGCGCGAAGCCAAATACTACAAACTGACTCGGAAAGGACAGCGCCAGTTTGATGCCGAGGTACTCACGTGGAAGCGGCTCACCGACGCAGTCACACTCATCCTCCAGACAACGGAATAGCTCTCATGATTCGATGGATTCAACGTCTGTTTTCTCCACGGGCCGTCGATCGGCAATTGGGTGCCGAGCTGCGTTTCCACCTCGATCAGCAGGCCGGCGACTTCATGGCTCAGGGTATGAACCGGGAAGAGGCGTACCGTCGCGCCGCTATCGCTATGGGCGGTCTGGAGCAGGTGCGGCAACGCTGCCGCGATCGCCGCTGGGAGAACTACCTCGAGGGCCTTTCCAGCGATTTTCAGCTCGCGCTGCGACGTCTCCTGAAAGAGCCGCGTTTCTCCATCTTGGCGGTTGCCGCGCTCGGTCTCGGCATTGGATCCACGACCCTCGTTTTTAGCTTGGCCAACGGACTTCTGCTCCGTCCTCTGCCCTACCCGCACCTCGACCGCGTCGTCGCCGTCGACGAGTACAGCCCCACGGATGTGAACGAAAAAGGAACGGTCAATTTCCTGAATTACGTCGATCTCCGTGCACGCACACGCCTGCTCTCGGACATCGGTATTTACGATGAGGGCAATATCGACGTCCTCGGCCGCGATTCCGCCGAGTCGATTCCCGGAGCGATCACCACTCAAGGTGTCTTTTCCGTTCTCGCCGTTGCGCCGTTACTCGGCCGCACCCTCAACCACGACGACTGCCTGCCCAATGCTCCCCTGGTCGCTGTGATCAGTCAGGAGTTTTGGCAACAGCACTATGGCGGAGATCCCTCTGCCCTCGGCCAGTATGTCGAAACCGAGGACCATCGCTTCCGCATCATCGGAGTCATGCCGGCGGGATTCCATTTTCCCGGCCGCGCGGAACTCTGGTTGCCGCTGCAAACCGACCCCGCGCATGCCAACCGTACGGACTACAACCGGAATGCCATCGCGCGCCTCAAACCGGGCGTTTCCGTGGCGGCCGCAAACGCTGAACTGGAATCCCTGCTGCAGGAAATCCACCGCGAAAATCCAGTGTCGAATAACAACTGGCATATTCGCGCCGTTTCCTTACGAAGAGCGCTGACCGCTGACTACAGCAGGGCTGTCATGTCGCTCCTGGTCGCCGTCGCCTTTCTCCTTCTCATCGCATGCGCGAACGTCAGCTATCTCCTGCTCGTGCGGGCGTCAGCCCGCGCTTCCGAAATGGCCGTTCGCGCGGCAATCGGTGCGAGTCGTCGCAGGCTCATGCGTCAGCTCGGTACTGAAAGCCTCATGCTCGGCGCCGCGGGATGCGCACTCGGTGTGCTCCTGGCATACCTCGGCACGCCCGCCCTCCTCTCCTTGATCCCCATCGAACTCCCCAGCTGGATGAACTTCTCAGTGGACGTTCGCGTCCTTTTCTTTGCCCTCGGGATTGCCCTGCTGACCGCACTCGGCGCCGGCCTGGCTCCCATGCTCAGCTCCACCGGCGGCGACCTCACTCTCGCCCTGCGAGAGGGCGGACGCGGTCAATCGTCCTCAAGGGGCCAGAAAACGCTGCGCAGAACCCTCATCGTTGTCGAACTCGCCTTGTCCATGGTTCTGCTCGTGGGCGCCGGAGTCATGGTCCACAGCTTCCGCGACCTCATCTCGCAAAATCTCGGCTACAACTCACAGAACCTGCTTTCTCTGCACATCAACTACCCCGATCGCAGTTATCCAGATGGATCGAAAGCCCGCGCCCTGGTCGTCGAGCTGACTGAGAAGATGGCAGCGTTGCCCGGCGTCATTTCAGTCGCAGCCATGACCGAGCCGCCTCTCGAAAGCAGTTGGACACGCATCTTCACGATTGAAGGTCGTCCCCTCCCATTGAAAGACATGAAGTTTGTCACCCACATCGTCATCACCCCGGGGTACTTCCGCACTCTGCAACTGCCCCTGCTCCAGGGCCGTGACTTCAGCGAAGCCGACTATGACGCGCCCAATGTCCTCATAGTCTCGCAGTCTTTTGCCGCCCGGCACTGGCCGCACGAGAGTGCTATCGGCAAGCGTGTGCGCTTCGGTCCTCCCTGGAACCAGGAACCGTGGCACACCGTCATTGGCGTAGTAGCGGATTCCAAAATGCGTGGTCTGCAGCAGGCGGAAACCGCGGCCGTTTATCTGCCTTACAGTTCCGAAGTTACGCCCGCAACCTTCCTCGTGCGGGCCTCGGCCGATCCGCTCCAACTCGCTCCGGCCCTGCGCACCCTTATCACCGGCATAGATCGCTCTATCTCCGTCAGCCGTGTGCTGACCCTCGAACAGATTCGGGAGAGGGCATCCTGGCGCCAACGTTTCTTTTCCGTATTGATGACCTGCTTCACGGGAATCGCACTGATACTCGCAGCCGTCGGATTCTATGCCATGCTCTCCTACAGCGTTTTTCTGCAGCGCCAGGAGATCGCTGTCCGCATTGCGCTCGGTGCATCGTACTCGAGCGTGCTTCGCCTCGTGATGAGCGAGGGACTGCGACTGGTTGGCATTGGCCGGGCCGCCGGAGCCGTTCTTGCGACCGGACTAACCCGCCTGCTCCAGTCTCAAATCTTTGAGGTCTCCCCGATGGACCCCTTAGCGTGGATCGCTGCCGTCCTCGTGTTAATCGTGGTTGCGGGACTGGCCATGTTCGATCCGGTGCGCAAGGCAATTCGTGTCGATCCTGTCGTTGCCTTGCGGGAACAGTGATCTG
>Ga0207156_10055_pt1 | contig 28629 bp, 32 predicted proteins | sample Alteio_BWMinHeat_24_FD_153514 | JGI IMG/M metagenome (GOLD analysis project Ga0207156, IMG submission 153514) | Enriched cells from forest soil in Barre Woods Harvard Forest LTER site, Petersham, Massachusetts, United States -... | ecosystem: Environmental > Terrestrial > Soil > Temperate forest >...
TGCGTCAACTCGGCAATGAGTGAGAGCGGCCGCAACGTCGAATTCGGAGCGGATGGCGTTATGCTCATGTCTTCTCCCTCAGCACGCCGCGTTGCTTCAGATCCTGCAGTAACGCGAGCACGTCGGCGCGAACCTCGGCCTCCTGCTCGCCTTCGTACTCCTGTAGAAGTGCCTGCACGATAGCGGCTACGTCGCGGTTCCCGTCGATGCGGGCCAGCACATTGCGCGATGGCCCGTTCAATTCGAGCGACCTTCGGGCATCAGCAGCACATCCTGCGTCGGATGCGGTCGGCATCCGCGCACCACCATCGGAATCGAGTTCATGTCCATAGACACCACAACCAACAGTCACAGTGTGGCGGAAAACAGCCCGGCGGGATAATCCCGGGCGCTACATAAGCATTGTCAATGGCCTCCAGTCGCGCCCAAAGGATCGCGCATTTCTGCTCCAGTGCGCCTACAACGTGCTCCTGCTAAGATCGCCGCTGTCAAGGGCAAAGGAAAGCGAGTCAGTAGGGTACCGCATTTGTCACAAAACCTTACAAGACATTTTTAGCGTCCGCATTTGTCCAAGTAATTTTACAAATGTTTACGTCTTGTTTGATGTAGCGCAATGCGAAAAAAAATGCTGTGCGCCTAAGATCGTGCCCGGTTTGCACTTGCCTGTGCAGGCTTCATAGGGTTCCAAGCAAGCTTCCCCTATCCCCGCGATCGATGTTCGGAGGTCTTTTGTAAGTTGCCACAGATCGCCTTCAAGTCTCAAACCAGGAAACCGTCGTAGTCAGACAGGAGTATGTGAATGAAAACCAAAGTCTGGATCCGCCCTGAAGTCAAAGAAGTGCACCTGGGTTGCGAAATCAACTGCTACGCTCCGGCGGAAATCTAACAACAAGAAAGGCGCCATGATGTTGGTGACAGTCAGGCAGATTCGAGGGCAGACCCTTCGCTAATACGTTGCGATCCGTCGAATCAATTACTTGATCGGCGTCGCTCATGGCGCGGGTCAAGTGAATCAGGCCGAGCCGCACATTGTCCTGCCACTCGAGTGCGGCAATGAGGAAGAAAAGCGATGAGAAACTGGGTCCTCGCGGGATCGAGTAGCGTCGATCTCCGAAGCTATGCGTGCGCTCTGGCCTTGCTTGTGGGCGCATTGACCACCCACCCTTTACTTGGTCAACGTGATGACGATAACGTCGACTGGCGATACCACGGAAACACTTTGGACAATCAACGATTTCAGGACGTCGACCAGATCAACCCTCACAATGTCGCCAAGCTCAAGCCTGCGTGGATTTTCCATACGGGCGTCCTTGGCGACCCAAACATGGCCATGGAAATGACGCCAATTGTGGTCAACGGCGTGATGTATGTTCCCACTGGCGACGACGATGTCTTCGCGTTGAACGCCACCACCGGCAAGCAAATCTGGGCCTACCACCCGACCGATATGACGGCGCCCTCTACGCTCCCGATTTGCTGCAATAACGATAATCGCGGCGTGGCGCTGGCCGACGGGAAGATCTTTGTCGCGCGCCTCGACGCCAACCTCGTTGCCCTCGATGCCAAGACGGGTACAGTTGTCTGGAAAACAACCGTCGACCTCCCGACCAACGGCGCCTCCATGACGATTGCTCCGCAGATCGTTGACAACACAGTGGTTGTTGGCGTTTCCGGTGCCGAATTTGCGGTGCGCGGTCACGTGGATGCGTACGATCAGAAAACCGGCAAACTTGTGTGGCGTTTTTGGACCACAGAGCCCAATTCGTGGGGCGGCGACACGTACCTTACTGGTGGAGCGTCGGTTTGGGGAAACCCCAGCTACGATCCTGACCTCCATATGTTGTACTTCGCCACCGGGAACGCCTACCCTTGGCCTAGTCCCTGCGCATTCTTCGGCGTAATGCCGGTGGGATGCCCGGGCAACGGTCGCGAGGGAACGAACCTCTACTCGACGTCGATTGTAGCCGTCGACTCAAGGACCGGGAAGTACAAGTGGCATTTCCAATTTGTCCACCATGACATGTGGGACTTTGACGGACCTCAGCCGACCGTGCTGCTCGACGTGCATGGCATTCCGGCCATTGAACACACATCGAAGACGGGCTACATGTTTATTCTGGATCGGCGCACCGGCGAATCGGTTTTCCCCTACCAGGAAGCGCCGGTTCCCACGGAGCCGGCATGGGAATCTCCCTGGTCGACCCAACCCGTATCCTCGATTGAATCCCTGACCCAGCACTCGGTCGGACCCTGCATTGCCATCGTGGCGGGGTGCGTCCCGGTCCCGGCCGGCGTCGTCCCGGCTCCGATGTGGAGTCCGTATGAACCAACGGCAATGGCGTTCCAACCATGGGCCGGCGGAGGAATGGAATGGCCTCCCGCGGCTTATAGCCCGCGAACCCATTTCATCTACTCGCATGCCAATGGCGGTGAGCCCTGCATTTCATAACAGTGGCCCACAAGGGTGAAGCATCCATGCTTGGGGGCTTCAGCGAGTATCGCTCGAACCAAGTGTGTTTTCCCGATTCCGGACTCGCCCCCGATGATCGCCACGGAACCCTGCCCGGCCGAAGCGGTATTCACGAGCGCAGTTAATTGGCTACGCTCACGCTCACGTGCGATCAAAGGAATTCCCGGGTCTAACTTGCTATCCGATATGCCTTCGGAGAAGGCCCGCGTCACTTTTACGGGGATATATAGATACGGCAGAGCCGGGCCGGCAACGGGTGCTCACACAGGATCCAAAGGTTTGCTTTACTGGTGGGCTACATCAGCCTCATCTCCAGCCGCGATGGTTCTGGCGCTGGCAAAAGCAGGGCTCAAGAACACGCGCCGCAGAACCCGGATACTGGTGAGATCGGTGATGCCTTCGACGGTTTGGGGATTTTGGATCGGGATATTCCGTTCTGATGATGCTTGTAAGTTTATTATTGTAAATAACTTACATATTTTTCCGCAAAGCCATGCCATACGGGAACCAAGACGACTGCACCTTGTATTTAATGCTGTCATTGACTACAATTAGTGCGGAGGTGAATGCACCATGGCCGTCCTGACTGTCCGCAATCTCTCAGATGAGACCCACCGGGCTCTCCGCCACCGCGCCGCCGAACATGGACGTTCGACGGAGGCCGAGGTCCGCGCAATTCTCGAAGAAACAGTCCGTCCCGTACAGCGGCTGAAGATCGGCTCCGAACTCTTTCGTATCGCCCAGAAGATCGGGGGCATGGACGACCTCGAGATTCCGCGCGATCGGGGTGAGGCCACGGGAGCAACCTTTGAATGATCGTCCTGGACACCAACGTTCTTTCCGAGCCCTTCAAATCGAAGCCGTCTGCCAAGGTGCTCGAATGGCTGGACGGCCAAGTGGCCGAAACCCTTTACATGACTACCATTACTCGCGCCGAGCTCCGCTTCGGGGTGCTACGGCTGCCGGATGGTAAACGCAAGCAGGACTTGGCTGGCAAGATCGAAGAAGTACTCAATCTTTTCAACAATCGGATGCTGGCCTTCGATGTTGAGGCCGCCGAGCAGCTTGCCGAGATTCTGGCTCGAACCGAAAAGGTTGGCCAGAAACCTCCGGTTCCCGATGCGTATATCGCCGCGATCGCCGCGGCGAAAGGCTTCGCCGTGGCCACTCAGAACGTGGATCATTTCCGGAGCTCAGGCGTTCCATTGATCAATCCCTGGAATTGACATTTACCGAGTGGTGATCAGAAAAGCAGTCGGCATAGCCGGTGCCGTTAGAAAAGAGGTCGCCGAGGCTGTCCGGGCGCCCGCAGCCCTGACGCTCATTTTTCCGGAACCGTTGCGTGGCAATAGGAACAGCCGCGGTTGGGAACGCCGAAGGGCGGTTCGTTGTTTGGATTATCCGCGTACAGGGCGGCGCGGGCTTCGAGATCGGAATTCTCAATGGAATCGAGCACAGCGCGATACGGCCATGTGCCGTAATTGGAGGCGTAGTGGGCATTGTGGAATATGATCCGGGCTTGCTCGACCTGGCCGGCCTTGAGCAGTCCGTTGCCGAAATTGAGCATGTAGCCTTCGAAGCTGTAAGGCGCTAGATCTCCATCCCACCAACAGGCTTTTTTGCGGCCGACGGAAGTGACCTGGCCGAGGTACGGCGTGAGATCGGGATTCGTGCGATTGATCTTTGTTCCCGCGCAGACGTCGAGTCCCTGCCATAACGAGTCCAGAGCCTTCTGGTAGGTAGCGCTGTCCCTCGGATCGGAGTTGTGCGCGGCCCAGCGGTTGAAGTTATTGAATTCAGGAAACTGATAGGCGGCGAAATCGAGGATCTGGTCGCCCTTGGCGATGAGGGACGGATCGCCTGTCATCTGGCCAAGATGGACCGTGGTGATGCCCAGGTATCCGGGCAGGTGGTCGTCGTAAATGTAGCCGAGCCAGTGCTGTGTGTAGTAGTCAAGATCTAGCGCCTGGCCAAACTGGACGACGGCATCCGGCATGTCCTGGGCGAGGGCGGGATCGCGGGGATCGGGATCACGCGCGACTTCGCCGATATGCCAGAAATGGGCTGCACCGAGCAAGGCGTAAAGCGTGGGATTGCGGGGATCGAGTTGGATGGCCTGCTGAAGTTGTTGCTCGACTTGTGGAATCTGGCTGTAGTCGTTGCCGTGATACACCTGCCAGAAACGCTCGATTGCTGTCTGGCTGGAATTGGATGGATCGTGCCCGTCGGAATGCCATGCAAACCCGGCGGTGAGCAGCAGAGCCGCTCCGATGAGAACCAGGGCGAAGACGCGGGATCTCAGCAAAGCTGAGGCGCGGTGAAGTTGGGCGAGTCGGGCGGGAGAGTTCGGGCTTTTCATTGAGGATCACCTCCGAGGGAAGTAGCCGGGCGCGAATGTGGACACTGGCAACATTCACAATTCCTGTGTACCAGAGAATGTTGCTCATGTCAACATTGATAGTCGAGGCTCGGGGAGAGCCGGCCTGGTGTTGTCACTGTCAACAATGGGCAGATAAAATCGGTCGGGAGCAATGAATAGAGCCAAGCCCTATCACCACGGGAATCTACGGGAGGCGCTGTTGCGCGCGGCTATCCGGCTGATCGCCGAGGTCGGTCCGACGGCATTTACCCTGCGCGAGGTGGCGCGGCGCGCCGGGGTTTCGCACAACGCGCCGTACCGGCACTTCCGCGACAAAAACGACCTAATGACTGCGGTTGCGACCGAAGGCTATCGCGAGTTGACGGAGGCCATGGAGAGAGCGGCACGGGGGCAGAACCGGGCGATTGACCGGCTGAAGTATGCGGGACTTGCCTACATCGAGTTTGCGCTGCGCCGGCCGGAGCATTTCACAGTGATGTTCGACGCGCCCTTGCTGGGGCCGACCCACCAGGAATCGAACGAGGCGGCAAAGGAAGCATTTTCGATGCTGGTCGGCCTTGTGAGGGTTGCGCAGCAGTCGAGCGAGCTAGCCGATGGCGACCCACTGGAATATGCATACTTGGCGTGGACCATGGTGCATGGGGTGGCGAAGCTGGCAATTACAGGACGACTGCCGTATCGAACTAGGCCAGGACTTTTGAAATTTGCATCATTTGTGATCGACCAGTCGCTGCCGACGAGGCACTGAGCGCAGATCCGCCGCTGGCGTATTCAAGCCGTAGGGTTGGCGCGTGCCCTGTTCCACGTTCATTCCACGGGGCCGATTTTGAGGACCAGAGTGTCCAACAACTCGTCCGTCCTCTGCCGGATGATCCGAAATGTCCGCTGTACCTTAATTGCGATTTCGTTTGCGGCCACCGGTCCGACGTCTTCGATCTCCCATACTTCAATTCGTTGCCGAGTGGGTTCAAGCCACTTTTCACAGAAGCGGCGGTGTTCGGATTCCATAAAGACAAGCACGTCACTTACCCGCACGAGAGCAGCTGTTGTCGGCTGCCAGCGCGCTGCTGCATAGCGGTCGAGGTGATACTGCTCCAAAACTTCGGCCGCATAGGGCGAAATTGGAGCGTCCCCGTTCAGTCCCGCCGCGATGCCGCTTGACATGGCATGAATGCCAGGAACCCGTTTAGAAGCGCAGTACGCTTCCGCCAGTCGGCTGCGGTACACATTGCCGGTGCAGACAAAGTGGATCGTGATGCCGGTCACGAATCTAGGATCGCACGATGCCACGGCAGTCTGGAACTCCGGGCATAAGCGATATTGACGTGCGACGAAAACTCACTCGCTTCGCTCTAGCGAAGGTCGAGACGACTCCTTGACCTTCTCGCTCTGGGACGGAGATTCGCAAGCCTCCAAGCAAAGAGCCGCGGGAGAGTGGAAGCATTCCCTTAGGCTCTCAACCTCAAATCAAAAGGAAGGTCAACGATGGAACAAGTGCAGACAGCTGCAGAGGCCCTCGTGCGTCTGGAACAGCCCTTTGCTTCGAAAGACGTGAAGTGGTTGGTTGCAGCCACTTCGAAAGATGGCCGCAAGGGCCGCGTAACGCCTTATGCCGATCCGCGGGCCTACACGGATCGGCTCAACCTGGTCTTCACCGCAAGCGGGTGGACCAGAGAGTATACGGTTCAAACTCTCGCTCCGATCACGCGCCTAAAGAACGACAAACCCATTCAGTCGGGCAAGGTCCTCGTGACTTGCGTGGTCTCGATTCCGAGTGTGGGCGCCCATAGCGGTTGCGGCGAGCAATGGGCCGAAGATCCAAACGCTCTGACGAGTGCGGAGGCACAGGCTTTCAAACGTGCGTGTTCGAATTTTGGTCTTGGGCGCTATCTCTACCGCTTCGGCGAAATGTGGGTGGATATCGATGAATTCAAGCGTCCGCGGGAATTCCCGGCGCTTCCCTTTTGGGCGCTTCCTGAGAACGAGCGGCGAAATGCAAGCACTGCCAACACGAACGGGAAGAGTTCAGGAAATGGGACTGGTTCAGTGCAGAAGGGGCCGCTCGACGCCAGCGTCACCGGCAAGATCGAAGGATGCCGTCGGGCTCTCGGCCAAATGCTCTACATCAACATCCTGGGCTCGGTGTCCAAGGTTCGGTCCGCACGGGATATTCCGAATCAGCATCTCCAGCTGGAAGTTCTGAAGTGGATGGAGAGTGGCGTTCGAGGGATGGCGCGGGTGCGAAGCGTAGCGTCCGAGATTCCGGAGACGGAGTTCTTCGAGATCTTGGATGGGCTCGGCGTCCGCTCACTCGACCAGATCCCGAAGTTCGGTGTTCTAGCGAAGCTAGTCGAGCAAATGAACGAGGCGCAATCAAAGATGCCTGCCGCATAGCGGCTTGCAGGCATGAACTCATAGAAATACCCAACTGATCATCGATGTCGCCGGCGTCGACCGCTTCAAGATCCGCCGGCTGGCAGAGGCCGAATCAGCTTTCCGAAGCGGAGGACGGCGATCGAGAACGCCGCCCCCTAAAGAAGGAACGGAGAAACCGCGATGGCGAAACTCTTCGAACTTCCCGCTGAGCAAGGCATCTGCTGCATTCCTCTGAGATACGCGGTCTACTGTCGAGCTTGTCTGACGGTCTCGAACTCGCGCCCGCAGGTGTGCAGTCTGTGCGGCGGTGGCAAGATCATGCGCCTGGAAGAAATTCTCAATGAAGATCCAGAACCGCCCGCAAGGAGCCTTCAACCCGCGAGGCTTTCGATGGTGAGAGCAGTCTCGTAAAGATACGCCAGCTCACCGCTCGTAATGAATCTTCGGAGCGTTGCCTATGCGGCAGGTGGGAATTCCGCATAGGGAGCGCTCTTTTGTTGCAAAGGAGGCGAAAGATGCTTCAAGGAGCTTCAACAGTAGTCGGGATCTCGTTCGCAGATTCGAAGCAGTCCCGCGTTGAGCACGACGAACGCGAGGTACTGGCGTGCTGCCATTGCCGGCTGGTTCAATTTCGCACTCGAACTTCCCTTTTCCGGCGATGCCACAAGCCATTGGATGGTGAGGTTTGGAATCGCACCGAGCTTGACGCGGCAGGCGTGCGATCAGAGCTCGTAACGAATGAGGTATCAGATGCCGTCAAGAATCTGGGCGTACGAGTCCTTGAAATCAGGAAGGAGCGCGGTTTGATGCAACGCGTCCTGGCGAGCCGGATGAATGTGCCACGCACATACATTTCCAAGGTCGAGATGGGCCGCGTCTTGCCTTCACTTTCTACGCTGTGGCGAATTGCAGCGGGTTTCGAAGTCAGTGTGACTTACCTGCTCTGTGACGAGTCGGAGCGCAGAAGAGATGATGAGATCGCTCGAATTCTTGCCGATCCTTTTCTGGCCGAAATTGCACAAGTGGTGGATAAGCAGAATGCCGTGCAGCGCGCTTTGATCTTGCGTGCTGTGCGAAACGCAGGCGATTATCCGTCCGAATTCGTCAGCGGTGATTTGGAGGGGTTGGTTACGTTGCTTGATCCCGGGGTCGTGGTACGGGCGGATCAGTTCGCCGTACCTACGGGCGTGCCGCGGGAAATTCGCGGAGCGCGGATTGCCGCGCAGCAGGCAATCACTTTCTCGCGGGGAGCAACGGCGGCGCGGTTGGCTCTTATCGATGGGGTTCCGGGCCTTATTGTTGTGCCCCGGGGGAAGCTATCCCGAATCTTACGGTTCAGCTTCGCCGATGACGCGATCGCGCAGGTGGAGGTACTTGCCGATCCCGCAGCCCTCGCCGAAATGCAAATCGCGATTCTCAACGAGTCCCAAATCCCCGAGGGACAACAAGCCATGCCGAAAACATCAGCTTGACCGCGTCCCAACGCGACCAGCAGATCGCGCAAGTGTTCCAGCAATCCACGCCCGACTTCACGCTCGCGTGCGTCCGGACCTAAAGCCAGAAAGTCGAAATGATGGGGATCTCTAACAATCTGCTCAGCAAGGTCTGAGAGTTCGGGAGGAAGCGCCCTGGTAAAATTGGTGAGAGCCTTGCCTTGCCGCTCATGCAGCCGCGCTCGAATCAGATTAACGAGGACGTTCTGGCTCCATCCGTTTTCAATTGCCGCTCTCAGGTACCATTCTCGTGTTGATCCGTCTTTAATTCTGTCCAGCAGGCGCGTGTGGTGTCCCCAGGGCAATTGTGCAATAACCTGTTGCACAAATTGCTAGTCCCGGCACGCCTCCGCGAAGGCCCTCATGTACTTGAGGTTGCGAACGCTAAAGCCCTTCGAAACCAGGGAATTCCATTCCCAGATCCGGGCAAGCCGATCAATGATTTTGGCTCCGAACCCTCTGCCTTCTGGCGGGAAAGAATATCCCGGCCAATCGACCGATAGAGCACGATCAATTCTCGATTGACGGCGAAGCCGGCACCAAGCTGCGCGGAGCGACTCGTTCTTGATTGCTTCGAGGAGCGCTGGATAACCGGCGACTGCCTGGACCCCCTTTGGCGCCATCTTCTCAAGGTTGCGTCATGCTAGACGGCCGCAGACGAAGGTACGGCACGAGTGGTTTGCAGAGTGCTCGAGTACGGTGCATCAGAGGAGCAGAACTGGGCGTCAGCAATCGAGTAGTTTAAAGTGCCCTGAGTCGGTAGAGCACGACCCCGTGGGAAGGAACAACTGCACTGATGGTGCTGCCTGTTTTCTTGGTCTCGCCGGTCCACAGGTCGTGTATGGAATAGCCGCTTTTATTCTCGGGGAAGCCTGCGATGGGTGCTGGAAGGGAGACTTCCTCCGCCTTGTCGCCGGTGTTGAATAAACCGATGATCGCGTCTCCGTTCGGCTCGGTCTTGGCGAACACCTGCTGGTTACCGGTTTTGAGCACCCTTTTCGCGGCAATGGAATCCTGTTCAACAGCAAGGACGGCGGAGTTCTTCAGGTATTTCTCCAGATCCGTTGGGTCGAGGTGAGTAAGATCGACGCCGAGTATGAAGGGGGCGGCTCCAAGGGCCCACAGGCTGATCTGAGTCTGCCGCTCGTCCGGAGTGAGCCCGTCGTCGCTGCCATTTCCTATCTCGATGGAGTCATAGTCGTTGAAACCGCCGGGACTGGCGTAAGGTTGCCAGTCCGCCACATAATCAAAGCGCTTGGCAATATCCTTCCAGCTGGTCAGGGGATAGCTGCTGCCACCCTTTTCGCAGCGATAGCATTCCACATCGGCCGCGAATTCCCATTGATTCGCGTATTTCATTAATGTGGGGGCGAGGGCCTGCGTGTAGCTCCCCTGTGTAACGTCGAGGACCATGGGCCGCCCGCTGCGCGGTATTGCGTCCGACCACGCCTTCACGTCGGGGGCGTTGTCGTTGCTCATCCCGTCGATCTTGATGTAATCGACTCCCCAGGCAGCGAGCATCTCTACCCATGAATTGACATACTCCTGCGCTCCGGGCTTGTTGTAGTCAATGCGGACCATGCCTTTGCAGTTGTAGTTGGCCTCCGCTACAGCCGGTTGCGCAATATGGGCAGCTGTGTACTCCGTACCTTTAATCGGCGTGTTCCTGGTGACTGCCTGTTTCGAAATGCCCGGCGTAACGTAAATTCCGAACTTCATCCCCAGGCTGTGTATGTAGTCGGCGATGACCTTTATGCCGTCTGTTTCGCCCTGGGCCGGAAATCTCGACGCGTCGGTCACCCAGCGGCCGTAAGCGTCGACGTTGGGACCCTGAGGGCCAGGACACTGATACCAGAAGTCGTCAAGATTCACATACTGGTATCCGAGTTCCTGCAACCCAGACTTGTGGAGGGCGAGCGCCTGAGCTTTCATTTTCTCTGCCGTAGGATCCTTGCGGAGAAAGCTCCAGCTACTCCAGCCGAGAGCGGGTGTGCGGCCGGGACCATTATTCTCCGCGCTGGAGTGCTGCAGGGTCGCTCCTGCCAATAACGCAATCACTACCGTTGCCGCCAAGCTTTGTATCGATTTCCTCAAAAACTCATCCCCATCCCTTTTCATTCAAAGATGTCGGCTCGGTGAATGACTCGGGATTTATCAAAACAATTCTACTGGCTGGGAGATTTCTGTGGAGGGCTCAGTCTTCGCGAACTGCAACTCTGTCTTCTGAATCATCTGCTGCCACAAAGAATCGGGTCGGAATTGAATACTACGGCGGTGTCTGCCGGAAAAACGAACCACGCACCCAATTGCACCTCGGTCCGCAATTGATCTTGTGTCCATCCGGTATATCCCATGTAAACGTGAAAAACGCTGGGGTCAGGTCGGGCCGAAAGTGTTTGTTCGAAGAGGCCTTTCTCGGCAATCAAATAAACACCATCGAAGATATTCTCAGCCTTTTCAATCTTGGCCGAGGACTGAAACAGTGCAAATACCGCCGACGGCACCACAGGGCCCCCGAGATAGACCTGGTCGGAGCGGTCTTTCGCGGCCTCGAGATCAAGAACTCGAGAAAACGGCACATCGGCGCGCCGGTTGAGAACCAGACCGAGTACGCCGTTTTCATCGTAGTGAACAAGCAGGACCACTGTTTCAGCGAAATGCTGGTCGCCGAGGCCGCGGCTCGCCACCAGCAACTTTCCAACACCCAATTCCTTGGGGTTCTTGAACTGAATCGGAACAAATAGCGACGGCAGCAATTCGCCTTTCCTGCGGAATGCCGTGCGCCATCGACGGGGCTCGTTCGCAGGCTGGTCGCGGCCGATGCGTGTCGAGCATCTTCTCCCGCCCGGTCTCCTCGGTCGTCGGCCCGTGCGGATTCTGGTAGTGGGCGCCGGTGGCACGGGAAGCGCCATTGTGATGGGCTTACCGTATCTCCACCAGGCGATGAGGGCGTGGGGGCATGGTTATGGCCTGGAAGTTACCCTCATGGACGGCGACACGGTTTCCGAAACCAACTTTCTCCGGCAGCCCTTCTCCTGGTCCGATGTCGGCCAGAACAAGGCGACCGTCCTCATCAACCGGATCAATCTGTTCTGGGCGACGAAGTGGAATGCCCAGCCTGTGTGCTTTGATGAGTCAACGCTTCGGTCGAATCATGACCGGAATCCGGATCTCCTGATCGCGTGCATGGACACGCGGGCGGCCCGGGGTGTCATTGAGCGAAGCGTGTGCAGGAAATCGAGCTACGTCGCGTACTGGCTAGATCTCGGCAACAACGCGTCGAGCGGGCAGTTTGTGCTGGGCCAGCCGCTCAATGGCAGGAACCGCCGGGAGGCGGAACGGCTGCGGACGGTCACTGAACTCTATCCGGAGATTGCGGATGCGGCTGGTGGCGAAGACCCGCCGCCAAGCTGTTCCGCGGTCGAGGCGCTCGAACGCCAGGAACCGTTTATCAATCAGGCTCTGGCGGCAAGCGCGTTGGCCATGCTCGCGAGGCTTTTCCGATATGGGAAGCTTCGCCATCACGGCGGTTTTCTCAATGCGGCCACCGGGCAAATGTCGGCCATCCCCGCGGATCCCGATCTGTGGAGGAGGATGATACGAAGAATCACGGAGAAGCGCCGAATACCCCGCAGAAACAAACGGAGTTAAACTATGAATATGAAACGGAATTGGCTGGAAGTCGCCCGAATGCTGGCAGAAGGTGCGAGAGCAAAGCTGGCAGAGGACCGCCGGCGCCTTGAGGCGATGCAGACCCAGATGGCCTCACGCCAGGCTCACTCCGGCGCGTCATCTCCTGCACGGTGACGTCTCCTGTCTTCACGCTCATCGCCGGCGCAAACGGAGCGGGAAAGAGCACGCTAACCAGCGGTAACCCGGAAGTCTTCTCCCCTTTCCCTCTATTGGACCCGGATACATTTCGAAAGCCAATCAGTCCGGCATCCACGGCCTCGTCCATCGCCGCGGGGCGGGAAGTTCTTCGTCTGGCTGGAGAATATCTGGAACGACATCAGAGCTTTTCGATTCAGACGACGCTCTCCCGCAAGAACTACCTTGAGATGATGATTGGTGCACGAACTCTGGGCTTTGAGATCGTGCTGGTTTACATTGGAACGGAAAAGGTCGAAATCAATCTGGCTCGGATCGCGCAGCGCGTATTGAGCGGCGGGCATGATGTTCCGGAAGCGGATGTCAGGCGGCGCTTTGGCCGAAGCTTCAAGAACCTTCCGGTCGCCATCCGTCGCGCTGACCACACTCTTCTTTTCGATAACTCCGCGGAACAAGGCTATCAACCTTTGGGTATCCTTTCGCCGGCGACATTTCAGTGGTTCGACCCATTGCCCCTGTGGGCGATAAACCTTAAAGCCACTCTTTCCTTGAAATAACAGCATTCTCAAATTCTCAACCCCATCTCCATTCCGGAGGACCCATTCCCATGTTCAAAGAACTTGCACCGCTTCTGCAGCATCCCGGGGTCCTGTTCACCGTGAGCCACGTCGAAGACGACAGGTTCCGAGTGAACGTTATTCCAAAGAAAATCACCGACGGTGAGAACGTTGCTCTGACGACGCCGGTTAGCGTCACCGGCACGGTCGAAGATCTCGACAGAGAGCTCCCGCAGACGCTTCTCCATTTTGTTTCCAGCATTTGGAATTGAAGAACTCGCTCGAACGAGCCAAAGCAGAGATGGAAGAGGCTTCGAAGGCCGCCAGGGCTGAGGCCCGGAAGAAGTCGGGAAGCCAGACGACAAAGAAGGACCCCGCCGAGTCGCCCAAAACGCCCGCCGCGACACCGGAAGCATCGGCTCCGGCGAAAGCCGAGAGTCCCAAAGCCGCATGCCTGTTCGATTCCGCGCCGGAGCCTGCAAGAGGTTGTGAAGCGGACGTCCCCGCAGCGAACATCACACAACATCGCGATGTGGCATCGGAATCCGATGAGGACGAGGAGATCCTCCGCGAAACGTACGCCGAAGGCGAGGCTGAAGAGGACGACGAAGCGGCTTAGCGGAGCCGCAAACATAACTTCACAGATTGGGCGCAATGGAGTAGTTCCATTGCGGCAGTATCTTATCGGGTTTAAAAGCAAGAGATGAGATGAGTTGACGATTCGGTTTGAGGCCTGTTGGATATTCTGCCCGGTCCAGATAGGCGCTCACAGACAGGCCAGTTTTTGTGCTGGTACTGCGAATGAAGCCGAGCATCTTTTCATGGCTGACAAGCGGTTCCCCCGCCCAGTTTTTGGAGATCTGGGAGAACAGACGATGCTCTATGGGATTCCATTTGGAAGCTCCAGTAGGGTAGTGAGCGACGGTGATGGTGATGCCAAATTGGTTGCACAATTGGGTCTGGATTTCTGTTTTCCAGGCCCAGGAACGGCAATTGTTACTGCCACCCGCGTCGGCAAGAATAAGGAGTTCGGATGCCGTGCCATGGAGACGAGACCCCTCATGTTTCCACCACGTGGCGATGGAGTGGGCGGCGAAGGCCGCCGTGTCGTGTGAGACGCCAACGCAGACCGTTCCGCGGTTGTTTGGCGGATCGTAAATACCATAGGAGATGCCCACTCCACTGGCGTCGGATCGGAAGTCGTGATCGTTCACCAATACGGGCGACCGATCCCATTTGGTGCCTGAGTTTTTGAAGTTTCCGATGAGTTCGCGTTTTTTGCTATCGACGCTGATAACCGGAAGGCCTTCACGCTGGAAGCGCGCGCGCATCTTGGAAATATGCTGGAATTGCTGATCCCGGTAAGGGCTGGAATTGGTGGCGATCTGCTTGCGGTTGACGCGCAGAGAGAAATCCATTTGGTACAAGAGCCGAGCTACCGTATTGGGCGATACCGGAATGTCGATCTCCTGAAGCACCTCGGCGATCTTCTCTGTCGTCATGCGCGTCCACTTCAACCCCGTGATCGGATCTCCGGCGGTGTCGTGCTCCAGCAGAATTTCGATGGCATGGATTATTTCGGGCGTTTTTTTTCCACGGGTAGGCGCCCGCCGCCGGCCCTTCGCGTGCGCTCCACCTCCACATCCTGCGCCAATAGCTGTTGTCGTCCGCGAGCCACGGTGTGAGGATCGAGTTGGAGGAAGTCAGCTAGTCGATGATCGCCGCCACGGCCCAGCTTAAGCGACTCCAGTCCTGCAAACAGGCGGCGCTGCTGCTCGTCCAGCAAGCTGTAGAACAGTAGAATGGAGGCTTTCAATTCCTTCTCCGCGACCTGCAGCACAGACATATCCGCTGCTATGGGAACTGCCTCGACAGTGCGGCGCGTCTGCAGTTGCCCACGCCGAATAGCGCGGTCCGTGGCCGTGTAAAGGTAACGGCCGGAAACGATCTCACGAGCCACCCGTTGCTGCTGTGCTAATTGATGTAGCGTATCCTGCACTTCGACGTGCAAGGCGCGCGCCAGTTCATCGGCGAAATATCCCCACGGTGAACGATTGACAAACGCCTCGGCGCTGGCCAGCAGTGTACCGAAACGGGAGAACCAGACGTCTGCCTGCGACCAGAGTCCGTCGTCATCGAAGCGGGCGACATCGCGCAGGGTATAGTATCGGCCGCGATGGGAGTAGCTGGTGAGATAACCCAGAGGCTTCAGTTTCCGGAAGACGGTGACATTGACTGAGGTTCCGAGAGCTTGTTTCAGTTCATCCAGGGTGGCAATTTTGTTGCGCAGCAGCAGTGAACGCAGTTCATCGGCGTGGAAAGAGAGAGGCCTCATAATGTTATAGTTCCGGCTGCTGCGGATGCTCCTGTTCGGAACTATAACAAATCGGAGCATGCAAGTCTAACACTCGTCAAAGCGTCATGCCAAAGCGTCATGCAGCAGCATTTACAGGATGCTGTCGTCGTTCTCTATTGGGTGTCCAGCTCCGACTTGGCGACGCATTATGTAATAACAACGACTATATATGAGTTGTTATTGTTGCGGCTCCGCTTAAGGGCCCTCAGGTCCGCCGTTTACTACCGTTTTTCCAGGTGAAATCCACAATCAATGCGGAGGTGCCCGTGTGTTGCAGGTAGGCTGAGAGACCTTCGTTATAAACGGCTCAGAATCTGTCGTTTGCAGCAGACGCGGCGATAGGCTTCTGCCCATAGTATTCCGGACAGGCCGACAGATTTCCCCAAGGTGCATCCCCAGAGGCGGCTTGACCCTAGATGTTCGCTTTTCTTTCGCCTATACTCCTGCCATGTTCCAGGGACGGCCAGGACGCAAGACGTTCGTTATCGCCTGCAAGAAATGCCGCCGGGAAGTTCCGACCGGTGTCGGCGAATCTCCGTTCCAGTCGATTGTCGTCGAGTGCCCGCTGTGTGGCGACAGGCGCCGTTATCTGCCATCAGAGGTATTCCTCGGACGAGTCGATCAGCTTGTGAGCCGCCAGAAGCGCGCGGGGGCAATCTGATGTTCGACCCCGACGCGCACATGCCTCGGATCAATCGCGGGATGATCTATCTCGGCGCCTGTCTCATCGCGGGGATCCGCCTTGCTCGGGAGCGGCAGGTGAATGTGCGTGTGGTACCCACGCGGCAGGCAATCGAAGAGTCTGTTGACCTGGCTCACGAGGTCTATAACCGGGTTTTCCGCAAGGTGCCGGAGAAGGTGAAGGACATTCACTGAATGTCTGCTGAACCCAGGGACAACGAGCCACGGTTGACTGCGACGATTCGATATGGCACCTCCTCTTCAAACCGGGCTGCAACACCCGTGAGTAGGGGTGCATAAGAGACCGGTGAGTGATTCGACGACGTTGTGCAGATCGAAATTGCAAGGTGTCGCGAAGAGGCCTCTGGATGGGGCCCTTTATCGGGACTCAACCCGTTTTGCAGGCGCAACTGGGCCAGCCTCAAGGAGCGGCCGCGCCGCGACGGCACTCAAAGCGGCGAGGCCTGTCGCTATCCAGATCACAGAACGGTAGCCGCTGATGAAGGATTCGGTGATCGCGTGCCGAACGCCGGGATGGGGAATGTGGGCGGCTGCGAGCAGAGGCCGGGCGGCATCAATCTGAGCACGAACCTCAGGGAGCAAGGCCAGTCGATCCAGAGATTGATCTAGCGAGTGATTCCGCCAAATGCGTCGAGCGCTTCAGGGTGCCGAGCATTGTGCTTGCGCCGTCGCCGGAACTGGGTCTGGTGGTCGGATCGGGCAGGACTGTCGCCGGCTTCGACCTGGCGGAAGCGCTGGACCAGTTTCGTGGGTTCTTCAAGCGGTTCGGCGGTCATGCACAGGCTATGGGATTAACCATGCCTATTGGCCAAATCGGAGCCTTCGCAACGGAATTCAGCTCCTTCGTGGAAGGCCTCAAGCTGGATCGCAAGCGCGAGATCCGTGAGGACGGGGAGCTGGTGCTGGCGACGGCGGGCAAACACTTCGATGAACAGCTGGCGCTGTTCGAGCCGTTTGGTGAAGGAAACCCGGCCCCTATTTTCCTCCTGCGCGAGATCGAGATCGTCAGCGTCAAGAACCGGTGGGTGCGGATTAGGCAAGGGAGGTTTAGCCTCGAAGCCCTCTGCTGGGATCTTGCTCCCCAAGTTGGCATGCGCGGAAGCTGCCTGATAGAGTTTCGCGGCAAGCGGCGTGTTCTGAAGAACTTCCGGGAAAGAAATGGGCTCCCGTCCAGGTCCATTTGACAGAGTTTGGGTTCCGTGGGAAAACAGGCCGGAAGAGGGACCACAGCCATGCAGAACCCAACCACGGACATCGACCAAATGATTCATGAACTAAATGCGATTCAGTTGCCCGGCTCTTTAATGGAGAGCTTCGACGCCTACCGGGAGGACTCCCTCCGGTCGGCCACCGAGGCGTTGACTCCATCTCAACTGGACTGGTACCTCGACCTGTTTGACCGGTTTCGCGGGCCTGACGACCGAAACGACGCCCTGCTCGACATTTTTGATCCCGGGATGTACACGGTGGACCATCCAGCGTGGGATGCGCCGCCTGGAACCAGGATCGAGATGCCGGCATTGACCTCGGAAGTGGCGAACATCGCTGACCGCAACTCCGAGTTTGCCGCTGTTGCTGGTATGGAAATCCGGAAGTTCCGGGACCTTGCCGACTCTTTCGCTGACGAGGAGGTGCTTGGGCTCGCCAGGATCGCGCGGGCCGCGCTGGTGGACAGGAAAACGACCTTTCCGGACAGGCAGGACTCGATTCGCTATCTAGCCCTGAACTCAAGTGTGCGCCTCGAAGACCTTTGGGCTGAGGATGACAGGCTGTGGGTAACAGCTAGACCACGCCAAATCGAGTTCGAGGACATGGTTGCGGGAAACGAGCAGAACTTTGCCGCCCGGGCGCGAATCGGCCAGCATTTTCGGAGAAGGATTTCACGTGCTTTTCGGAAGACGAGATCCGCGACTCGGCCTTCGATATTCGAAGGCTTTTGCTGACAGGTCGGGCAATGCATTTGGGCGTCTGCTCACGTTGCCTGCGGCGGCTTGAATACTGGTCCGTCCTGGTGAAGAAATTCGAGGAGGCGGCGACATACGATAACGGGCGCACCGATGCATGATACGACCAGATTCGATAACGACGTCATTCCCGGCCAGATCAATCCATCGGTGTTCTGGAGCCAAACCTTGAAAGAGTTGAACCAGCAGACGACGAATCCGGCATAGTCCCAACGGTCGCAGATCAGCCTCAGGGCAGGCGAAGGCGTTTTTGGAAAGATCGCTATCTACAACGCGCCCTCTCTGGCGCTCACTGCAAAGTCAATGTGCAATAAGCAAAAAACGGATCGCCGCTGATTCCGAGTACATATTTGCCTGCGGGAAGTTGATTAGCTTCCAGCGTGAAGTGGATTGTCGGCTTCCCTGCTTCCATGGCGAGCTCTCCTGTTGTGTGCATGAGTCTTGGAGAGTCGAGGTCGCGGTAAAGATCGACAAAGTGATGGCCAGGGCGAAACTCCACATATTTTGCGCCGAACTGCTGTGCGTCAGGGGGTATCTCGACCCTTTCGGGCACCAGCAACTTCAGATTCATATTGGCGCGCGGCAGTTCTACATTTCGATCTGCGCAGATTTCGTATCCAATAGGCGCCCGGCTACTCAGGTCGACATTGGCATCGGCGGAACTTTCAGAACTTGCTTTGACACCGGACTTGCAACCCATCAACGCGCTGATGAGAATCGCGGCCAGGAGCGTTATGAACGTGAGTGGCCTCATGTGGTTTCTCCCAAGTGCGCTTGACACAGAAGTTCAGTCTGATCTAATTTTGATCAACCCACAAGCCGGGTGCAAGGGTCAGATTCGCTGACCATCTCGACTCACAATCCCACAGAAAGGAAAACCTGCGTTATGTGTCCAGAGCTCACTTCTGGCTACGGTCCGCTGTCTGCGCTCGCGAATACCTCGTGGCGAGCTACACAAGAAATCATAACGCTTCTTCCGGAACGGAAGAGGACGATGCCTGCATGGGCGCCAGGGTTGCTTCCAAAAAGCTGGGAAAGATCCGCACCTGGACTGGGAGTACCGAGACAAACTCAGTCCCTCTGCCCACGTTGCAATAAGGAAGCAGTTGATTCCGTGCTTGAAGGCAGATCTACGATTGCAGATTTTAGGGATCGGCCTGGCGTCATTGATGCGCAAATACTGGAAGATGCTGGCTGCATTGTGATGATGAAGACCTGCAAAAGACATGGGACTTTCGACGACGTGCTGTCAACCAATCCCGATTTCTTCCTCCGGATGGAGTCGCTCTACGTCGGACAAGATTACAGATGTAGCGGAGCGCAGTCTCTGCATGATCACGGCCCTTCATCGATTCGAACCGGGCGCGGAGTCACTCTGATCGTAGATTTGACCAACCGCTGCAACCTGAAATGCTCGCCATGCTACATGGATGCAAACCACGCAACGTACGTTCATGAACTTTCGATGAACGACGTACGGAGTATTTTCGACCGTGCTCTTTTGGTGACGCCCAAGCGCGAGATGATCGTTTTGTTTGCCGGTGGAGAGCCGACTATCGCAGATGTCTTCCTGGAGGCGGTGAGCTACGCTCGAAGCGTTGGATTCAAACGCATTCACGTTGCTACCAACGGTATTCGTTTCGCTCAGGATCCAGAATTCGTCGCACAGGCACGAGCCGCCGGTCTGCATCAGGTGTATCTCCAAATAGATGGCACTTCAAATCGTGCCAACCAACACAGAGGCGCAGTCAACCTTTTCGACGTGAAGCGAAAAGCTCTCGAAAACATCTCCAAGGCAGGTATGCGAGCAAGCCTGCAGACCGCGGTTGTGAAAACGGTCAATGATCATGCCGTCGGAGACATTGTGAGTTTTGCGATCGAGCACATCGACAAGATTCAGAACATCCTCTTTCAGCCCATCATGTTTACAGGTCGAGACGCAGATCTCGGCAATGAGGAGCGCGCTGCCCGCCGTTATACTTTTGCCGATTTAGCCGAGGATCTGAAACGCCAGACCTCGATGCAATGGGAACCGATGCGCGACTGGTTTCCGATATCCGCATACAGCGCATTCGGCAATCTGTTCGACAGCATGTACCCGAACGCTCCGATGGGAAGCATGTATTCGGATGTCCATCCCGATCACGGTATATTCAGCCCATTGCTGGTAAACAGAGTGACACGGCAGGCTCTACCACTCTCCTCATTCCTCAATGTCGACCAGATTCTTGCTGATATCGTTCGAGTCACGGATAACAACAGAGGCAGCGTACTGACCAAAGCCCAGTTGATTTTGTCGGTTCTTCGCAGCTTCGATTCACACAGGGCTCCCAAAGGCTTTTCTGCTTTTGACCTCGAACAGCTCTTTGGAAGTTTCTATCCTCGGCTCCGGTCAGACATCCAGGATTGGGAGATTGGGGACAACACAGACCCAGAATGGCGAATCCTGAACGTCGCTGGCTTCTGGTTCCAGGATCTTTTTAACTACGATTTTGACGCGATTCGGATGGATGCAACACCAGTCGCCACACCAGAAGGAGAAATTTCATTCTCTGCTTACAATGCAGCCGGTTGGAGGAAGATTGTGGAGCACCTGCACAAAACGGCCACTCTTCCGGAGTGGCATAGGACGCACGGCCGTCACGAGATCTTTGCCAACGGGGCGCTGGTGAATATTGAAATAGCTGCAGAGCATGTAGGAGATTTGGTGGCCGTGTAGGTTCGTTCGGCTGATCGCGTATGCGCTGGATCGGTGACTCGATCCAGCGCTGGATTTGACGAATCCATGCGGCGGAGAAACCTTGAATGATGCGCCAACCACAGCTCTCGCACAATAATCAAGGCGACAGTAAGTTCCTGACAGATCTGCCTGCAGAAGTTGATCATCTGTTGAAATGGTTTCACGCTGGCGCCAAGGCAGGCGAGTGTGGCTCCGACCTTGAGGCGTTCACAAATACTTTCTTAGGCGCGCTGGTCCAGGACCAAGCGATTATCCCTCCAATGAACGTTGACCCACCGAAATTGTTGGCATGGGTGCTGACACATCACGTGCGAAATCCCCAAAATTGCGCGGCATGGCTGAATCTTGGATTTGCACTCCGGCTGATAGCCAAGTTGGACGTGGAGCCGCGACGACACGCTCGGTTGCAACAAGCAGTTGAATGCTTTGATCGATCCATTTCTGCAGCCCAGAGTTCGGCCTCGGCGTTGATTCGCGCTTGGGTCGGCAAAGCGCTTGCCTTTGGACAACTCGGCCAATTCGAGCACGCCGTTCAATGCTCGCGCGAAGCACTTGACCTGGACTCTTCAGATCCGAATCTGTGGCTTCTTCAATCTTCCCTGCTTAGCATGGCGGATAGAAAGGAACAAGCTGTCGAACTGATCCAGCAAGCGTACAACGCCTACTTGAAGGCAGGAGAACCAGAAGAATTACGGCACCTATTTGACACCGTCACCTCGGCTAAGCCGCGTGAAAATTGCTGAAAGCACCGTGCAATAAATCTTCGCGGCGTCTCTTGTTTTACGATCTGTTCTACCCGCTCGTGATCGACTCGCGCAGCAGAAGCAGCGAGAGAACGGCGTTGTACGCCGGCATTCCGATAGCTGTCTCCCATACTCGGGAGTCAGGTCGCAACCCTTTTTCGAATAGCCAAGCCGCGGCGGGCACAGGCTGGGGCTGCTTCGGAACCGATTCACCGCGCAGCCAGCGCGCGGCCAGCGTGACGTGGCCCCATTGAGACGCCCTTTACGCACCCAGCGTACAAAACTCGCAGATGGCGTGTACCAGCGAACCCTGCCTTCCTGGGACCAAACCACAGCCGCAGGGAAAGCAGTGAGCGTCATGAGACGGACGGCAGACGAACTGAGAGATGTTTCGCAGGCGGCGGCGATCGATTGAATAGGTCGGTTCGGGCGTCCAATTTCTCCTTGCGAACCTGCTCGGGAGACATATAGTCCTCGGGGGTCACCCAAATCCGGCCACTTAGGGTCACCTGAAAACCGGCCACTTTGAGAGCCGAGACAGACTCCGGCAGAGGGGCAATAGCCTCTGCTTCATGGGGAACGTCTTGAGCAGATCAAAGCGGGAACAAGTACTTGCGCTGGGGCGGCTTGGTTGGCCTCTGCGCCGGATCGAGAAGGCGACGGGTGTACGTCGCGAAACAGCGGGCGATTACTTGCGGTCAGCAGGAATCGTGATCCGCACGCGGGGAAGCTGGGGAGAGAACTCTCTGGCAAAAGCGGCCACTTTGGTGACCACCGACTCTGAGCGGCCAGATTCAAAACCGGCCACTCCAGTGACCACCGACTCGGTGTGGTCGGATTCAAAACCGGCCACTGCGGTGACCACCGGCTTTTTGTTGAAGAACGCAGCTCCCGTAGACGATGGTAAGCGGTCAGTCAGTCTCTGTGATCCGTATCGCGAGTTGATCGAATTGGAGTTGAGTCGCGGCCGGAACTCGATGGGGATCTGGCAAGATCTGGTCGACAGCCATGGGTTCAGGGGCGGCTACCAAAGCGTGAAGCGATTCGTGCGCACGTTGCGAGGGGCTCGGGCGCCTGAAGCGCGAGTGATCATCGAAACGCCAGCGGCGCACGAGTGCCAGGTTGATTATGGCAGCGGGCCGATGGTGCGCGATCCGGTGACGGGCAAATATCGCCGCACGCGGCTTTTCGTGCTGACGCTGGGCTACAGCCGCAAATCAGTCCGGCTCCTCACCTTTCGTTCCAGTGCGCGGATCTGGGCCGAGTTGCATGAGAAGGCATTTCGTCGCCTGGGCGGCACCACCAGGATTGCGATTCTGGACAATCTCCGCGAAGGCGTGCTGTCGGCCGATATCTATGACCCGCAGTTGAATCCGCTCTATCGCGATGTGCTGGCACATTATGGGGTGACTGCACTGCCATGCAAAGTGCGGGATCCAGATCGAAAGGGGAAAGTCGAATCTGGAGTCGCTCATGCACAGAAAACGCCGCTGAAAGGCAAACGCTTCGAGAGCCTGGAAGAGGCGCAGGCGTATCTGGACCACTGGGAAGAACACTGGGCCGACACGCGCATCCACGGGCGAACCAAACGGCAAGTGGCGGCCATGTTCGCCGAAGAGAAGCCCTTCCTGCAAGCCTTGCCGCTGGAGCCGTTCCGCTATTACCAGTACGGCGATCGGGTGGTGCATCTGGATGGCTGCGTAGAGGTGGAGGCCGCCTATTATGGGGCACCTCCCGGCTGGATCGGTCGCCAGGTGCACGTGCAGTGGGATTCGATGTACGTGCGGCTGCTTGATCCACGCACGGGCGAGCTGTTGCGTGAGCATCTTCAACAGAGGCGCGGCGGCCATCGCATCCGCGATGAGGACCGTCCACGGCGCACCCCGCCGCACACCCATCGTCTCCTGGCCCGGGCTCACAAAGCCGGAGCCCACATCGGCGCTCTGTGCGACGCCATCCATAACCGCCAGGGTGAAGCCGGTCTACGCCGCATCATGGGAGTCCTTTCGCTAGGCAAGAAGTACGGCTACCCCGCCGTCGATCAGGCCTGCCGTGAAGGGCTCGAACTAGGTGTGGCCGAGTACCGCTTCGTGCGCCGTTTTCTGGAGCGCAGCCCGCAGGTTCCCCTTACCCTGCGTCAGGTCGATCCCCTCATCCGCGAACTGGTCCAGTATCGCGACCTGATTCAACAACGCATCCAATTCGAGGAAAAACGTCATGAACCTGATCGAACTTAGTCGTGCCTTGCATCAACTACGGCTGGGCGGCATGGTTGCCGTGCTTGAGACGCGTCTGCTTCAGGCACAAACGGAGAACATGGCTCCTATCGACCTGATCTCCATCCTGGTATCGGACGAACTGGCTTGCCGCAGCAAACGGCTTCTAGAGCGGCGCCACAAGCAGGCCCAGTTCCGCGATGCCGACAAGCGAATCGATAACTTCGATTTCCAATTTAATCCCAAGATGAATCGCAGCCTGGTCTTCGATCTGGCAACTGCAGGCTGGATACAACGACGTGAAGATGCATTATTTAACGGGCCTCCCGATCCTGGTTCATACTGCCCCACCTCGCTAACTTATTGAAAACAGACGTTCCTGCTCTTCGGTCGATTGAGTTCGCGGGCTGCGCAGTCCACTCTTTATGCCTCTTACCGCCTCTCGAATCTCTTCAGAATCCAAAATGGCGACCGGAATCCTCCAGGGTGCACACGGGACGACTTGTTCTGCGCACAACTTCTTCTGTTGGATCATCCGACGAACACTGTTTGCACTTACTCCGAGATACTGCGCGCTTTGTTCCAACGTAAGATAGCCGTTCCTGCGCTCAGGATCATATGCAGGGAGATGATGCGTATGTCTCGCCGAGTAAACCTTCTTCTCCGTCCACGTATGACCGGCGCCCGTCTCGAATCCGAGCCGATTGAGCGTGGTTGCGATTTGCTCATCGGTATGGCCGCCCGCCATTTGTTTCAAGACCTCGATCGCTTCCATGCTTGTGCATCGCCTGTGCTGGCCAGTCTTGTTCTTTTTGACCCTCAGTTCTGAATGCCGACCTCCCGCCCAATGGATCAGTAATACGACTTCATGGTTGTTCTCATCTACATCCGCAACGATCTCATGTACCAAGATACGCATGATCCTTTGCTTCAAACGCATGTCGCAGGAAGGTGCATTCCAAACAGCTGGCAGATCCTGGGCAAGGCTAAGCAACACTTGCTTATCAGGTAGAGGTGTAAGCCCAGTACCCGAATCAAACTGTATAAGCTTGTTGTCGAGTTCTTGAACCCTTACCAGAGAGGCATTCCAGCGCGATTCCAATTCGGACGCGACCAAGCGATTTTCCGGATCTATGTTTTCGTAGCGCCGCGCCGCAAGCCGCGCTTCGTATTGCGCCTGCTCGAGTTCCAGTTCAAGCGCCTTGCGCTGCTGTTGTCTCTGCTGTCGTATTTGCTCGGCTGCTTCCAGAGCGGCGTCGATGGCGTTTCCACTGATCGCGTCCAGTACAATCTCCGTCATGGCTTCATCGACGCGAAGGCCGCCGAAGGATATGCACCAGTCTTCTCCATGGTTGATCTGGGCTCCTTTACAGTGGTAACGGGGAATGTTCCCACGGGTGCCACTATAGGAGACTTGCAGCATCCGTCCACAGCGCCTGCAGCGGAGTAACCCTGTCAGCAAGGCTAGGCCACCTCGGCCTGCCTTACGCGAGGATCCCCATTTCAAGTTGGAGTTGGCTCTGATCATCGCGTCATTCCGTTCGTACTGTTCCCAAGAAATGTAGCCCGGATGATGATCACGAATCAATACAGTCCAAGATTCCAGCGGCTTTGGGTGCCCAATCGATTTCCGCGCGCGGCCATCAATTATCCTGGTACGCGATTCGGTCTTGCCGAAGACATACGCTCCGGCATACATAGCATTTTGCAGCATATGCCAAATCGTGTTGTATACGGGAAGCTTCCAGATGATTTGGTGGCGGGTTCCTTCAAGCTTGGCGGGCAGAGAGACCTTCTCTCGGCGGAACCAAAGCAAGACCTGGCGAGCACTACCGAGTTCGGTCATTTTGGAAAAGACCAGATGAATAGCTTGTTGTACCCTCAGGTCGGGGTCCATCTCAATCTTGCCGGCTTCGCTCCACACAAAGCCGATCGGGAGATGGAACTTTAACTCCCCCCGGCGGGCTTTCTGACGGATCGCTTCTAAAGAACGTTGCCGGAACAGATTCAATTCAAACTCCGACATGGTGCCCTTCAGGCCCAACAAAAGCCGATCATTAATGAAGCTGGGATCATAGATTCCGTCAGGGTCGATGACCACCGCACCGGTCATCCCGCAAAGTTCGATCAGATGATGCCAATCACGCCCGTTGCGTGCCAGACGAGAGGCTTCTATACACAAGATCGCACCCACCTCGCCGGTGCAGACCGCAGCTACCAGCTTTTGGAACCCGGGCCTATCCATGAGACCGGACCCTGAGCGTCCGAGATCATCGTCAATCACGTTCACCTGGGCAAAGCCGAGCTCGCGAGCATGATCAACCAGACCGTACTGCCGCCGCTGACTCTCCAGGTTATGGACTACCTGACCAGGGCTGGACTGACGAACATAGACTATGGCGTGGCGACGGAGGCGTTCAGCAGTTAGCTTCGCGTTCATCTCTGCCTCCGTCTTTCTGTGGCTTGCTTGCCTGGGCCGCCCCGATTAGAAGCTCCACGAGCGCGAGAGACAGCTCCCGCTGTTTGGAGTCCGGTATGACCGTCTTCGGGGCATCGACGAGCAGTAGGTTTAGCTGTGAGTCCAGCGGCTTGGCATGTCGAGTCATGCATTACCTCCCGAGGAGTCTCCTCCCCCGAAGGGTTAACGCAGTCTGTCGACGAATGCCAAGCATTTAGCAAATCGCGCAGCTCGATCAAAGCCGCGGCGCAGATCAGAGGGGACCCCTCCGAAAAGCCAGCGCAATCTGGACTAAAGACCCATGCCGGCAGGGAACAGATAGTGCTGTCTGGAAGTTCACAAAATATGTGCTCGCCGCGGCGGTCTGTCATCCGCTTGAGGACTCGCAACGACTGCCCATAAAGCGGATGCCAACGGTAGTGAACTGTTGCCAACCCAGAGTGATGTGCATCATGTTTCGGGGTCCCCCGGCAGCGGTAAAAGTCACTTGGCCCAAGCCATCGGTCACGCCGTCATCCAGCAGGGCTATCGTGTGATCTATCGCGAAGCGCACGTCCTGCTGGAAGAACTCGCCGACGCCACGCTGGACGGCAAACGAAAAGAACACATGGAACTGCTTTCCACGGTACCCTTGCTTATCATCGACGATCTTGGCATGAAGAAGCTGCCGCTCACGGCCGCCGAGGAGCTGCTGGAAATCATCATGCGCCGATACGAGAGAGCCAGTACACTTCTGACGTCCAACAGGCCAGTCGACGACTGGGGAAAGTTGCTGGGCGACAGCGCTGCAGTGTCTGCGATGCTGGACCGGTTGTTGCACCACGGCCATGTGCTCAAGTGCGGCCCCCGAAGCTGGCGGACTCACGTCAGCAGCCCAGGAGATCCGCAATGACAAAAGCAATAAGGATGCCGGGCAGAGAACGCCCGGCGACTTCGCAATCTCGGATCCAGAGGCCTCCTACGACGAAGCTTCACCATAAGAATGCTGGCAAAAACACGAAACCCTCCGACAGCCGGCTCGCAAGCCAAACTGCAGAGGGTCTCGATCGCCGATTCTTTCGGAGCCAGCCCCGTGTCCTCGGCCCTGGATCACTCCGCAAGGCGCGACCCCGGCGGAGCGATTATCACCTTAACACGCAACGGCCGCCCGTGAACATCAATGCCCTTGCTCAGACACACTGAGTCACGGTAAAACTGTCACGTTCTCGGCCTCGCAAAGTGGCCGGTTTTGAACTGACCACAAGTGGCCGGTTTTAAGGTGACCACCAAGGATATAGTTGGCCGTCCCCATTGCGATCCCCGTGCGCGTCAGACTGGTATGGATTCCATTGGATGTTTCGGCGCTTGTCCTTATTGAAGGCTGCTTCGAACCTGCGGAGGGGATGTCCGCATCGTCAAGTGGGACGATTTCCGGTTCCTGCTCCAGAGGGGCCAACTTTGCCAATCCAAAATCAAGAATCTTGACTTGACCGTGACGGGTAAGAAATATGTTCGCGGGCTTGACGTCGCGGTGCACGATTCCTTTCGCAAGTGCAGCTGCCAGCCCACTTGAAGTTTGCAGCGCGATCTCAAGCAATTGATCCAAAGCCATTTTGTTTGAGCCGGGAGCGGCGAGATGATCGCGAAGTGTCTCGCCTTCAAGCAATTCCATCACGATGATCGGTTGCTCTTCGAACTCCTCAATTTCGAAAATGGTGCAGATGTTGGGATGGTTCAGCGACGAAGCCGTCTGCGCTTCCCGCTCAAATCGTTTGAGAGAAACCGGGTCGCTCGCCAATTCTTCAGGGAGAAATTTGAGCGCTACAGGGCGGCCCAGTTTCAGATCCTCCGCCTTGTACACAATCCCCATTCCTCCCCCTCCCAGGACTTCCAGGACGCGATAATGGGAAATGCGCGTACCGGTGAGTCCGCCACCTCTAATAGGTTGGGGGGATGGGGAAGTTGCGACATCCTCTGCGACTTTCGGCGTCTCGCCGACGCTGTCCTGCCATTCGACCGGAATCATGAGTCGATATCCCCGACGCGGCAGAGTCTCTATATATTTGGGGTTCTCAGCGGTATCGCCTACAGCCTTCCGCAATATTGCAATAGCAACGTTGATGCTGGGGTCGAAATCCACAATTGTGTCGTTCGGCCAGAGTACGCTCCTGATCTCCTCCCTAGACACGACCCTGCCGCGGCGCTCGACCAGAATTCGAAGTATCTGGAACGGCTGGTCTCGGAGAAGAAGCTTTTTGGGGGAGCGGCCGTCCGCCTCCGCTTCAAGGGAGACAAGTTCACCAGTCCGAACGTTCAGTTCGAAGATTCCGAATCGCACCCGCTCTGAGAGATGAATTGTCACGAATC
>Ga0207156_10056_pt1 | contig 28615 bp, 27 predicted proteins | sample Alteio_BWMinHeat_24_FD_153514 | JGI IMG/M metagenome (GOLD analysis project Ga0207156, IMG submission 153514) | Enriched cells from forest soil in Barre Woods Harvard Forest LTER site, Petersham, Massachusetts, United States -... | ecosystem: Environmental > Terrestrial > Soil > Temperate forest >...
GATGGAACGAGAATCGTGGCGTTACGGTCGTTCGGCGCCGCAAGGAAGAAGCCTCCGATTATCGTTATTTCCCCGAGCCCGATCTCGTGCCGGTGGCCGTGGACGCCGCCTGGCTGGAACGCGTTCGCGACACGCTGGGAGAGCTGCCGGCCGCGCAACGTGGTCGGCTTCAGGAACAGTATCGCCTGTCGGCGTATGACGCCGGTGTGATTACCGGCCAGGGCCGGACGTTTACACGCTTTTTTGAAGAAGTCGCCCGACTGGCCGAGGATTCAACAGAGGCCAAGAATTGGGTGACGAATGAAGTCTTGCGAACACTCAACGAGCGGAAAATCGATGTCGCTGCTTTTCCCATTGCTGCTCGCGCTCTTGCCGATCTCATCAAGGATGTGAAAAAGACAGGACTGAACAAGCAGCGAGCTCGCGAGGTTTACGGGGCCATGCTGGCGACTGGGTCCAGTGCCCAAGAAGCCATGGAAAAGCTTGGCTTCCAGGTGGTCGCCGACAAAAGCCAATTGCTGGAGATCATCCGCCGGGCGATCGCCGCCAATCCGAAGGCAGTGGCCGATTTTAAGAAGGGCAAGACCAAGGCCGCCGACGCCATCAAAGGTGCCGTCATGCGCGAAACCAAAGGCATGGCGAAGATGGAGACGGTGCAGCAACTCGTCATGGAGGAGCTAGAAAAGGTAGAATAACAAACCACGAATTACACGAATGACACGAATAAGAAGAGGGCGATTACGACTTTTCTCTTATTCGTGTCATTCGTGTGATTCGTGGTTTTTTCTTTTCGCCTAGATTGCTAGCATAACTACATGGCGAAGACTCTCCGCATTGGTTTCATTGGAGCGGGCGCCAATACCCGCCTGCGTCATATCCCCGGATTCAAAGCCATTGAGAACGTGGAGATCGTGGCCGTGTGCAATCGCCGGCCGGGCTCGACGGCCGCCGTGGCCCGCGAGTTCGGCATTGCCAAAACATTTGAGCGCTGGCAAGACTTGGTGGCTGATCCGAACATCGATGCGGTCGTAATCGGCACGTGGCCTTACCTTCATTGCCCGATCACGTTAGCTGCCCTGGAGGCAGGGAAACATGTGCTCACGGAAGCGCGACTCAGCCTGAACGCCGCCGAAGCTCATCAGATGCTGACGGCCTCGCGCAAGCACCCCAAACTAGTGACGCAAGTTGTTCCAAGCCCTTACGGTCTCAAGGGGCATGACGTGATGACCGAGCTGCTGGCCGGCAGCTACTTGGGCGAACTGTGCGAGGTTCAGGTATATGCCCGTAACAACGCGCTGGCCGATCCGGCCGCGCCATTGTCGTGGCGGCAAGACGTAGGCTTGTCCGGGTTCAACATGCTGAGTCTGGGCATTGTTCATGAGACGCTCTTGCGGTGGGCGCCGCCGCCGATCCGGGTGATCTCTCAGGTTCATGCATTCATTCCGACGCGAATCGATCCCGAGAGCGGTGTTCGCCGTCCGGTCGGCACGCCGGACAGCGTGCAAATTCTGGCCATTCTCGAAAACGGAGCACGGGCCGTTTACCAGTTGAGCGCCGTCACTCCCTTCGGCCAGGGCATGGGCATTTGGCTTTACGGCGCACACGGAGTGTTGCACTACGACCTTGTCCAGGGCCGCATCGAAGGCGCCAGCGGGAAAGCGAAACCCGGGCCGAGGCAAACGCTCGAAGAGATTCCCATTCCTCCTTCCAAGGCTCGGAACTGGCGCGTGGAGGCGGATTTTGTGGACGCCATTCGTCATCAATCTCCCATTCAGTTCACGGATTTCGCCACGGGGGTGGCTTACATGGAGTTCACCGAGGCCGTTGCCCGAAGCGCGCAGCGCGGCCAGGCGGTGAACTTGCCGCTCGCCGAATTTCTGTATGAGGACAATGGGTGACTTCGCATCTTGCAATTCAGGCGCGAGCATCTAGCGATTACCACCAGACACTCCATCTTGCCCTGTTCCCAAGCAATCGAGCAACCAACATCACTATAGTCGCTCCGAATAAGACCACGAGCAGCAATAGCAAGCACAGGGCGGCCAACTCGTTGCCGACGCCGTAGTGCATGCGATCGAAAATGACGTGAACGAGCGTGTCCCAGCCGGGCGTCTCCACCAACTTGCTGGCGCTAATCTCCCCTAGAGATAAAACAGTCACCGCCAAGGCGGACAGAAGCCAAGGTCGCCAAGAGAGTGGAAAAATAACGTGGCGGAATTCTTGACCTGGTCGAGCTCCGTCCAGCCGAGCCGACTCCAGGAATTCTCGAGGCATCAGCCGAACCACCGGCCAGAGCATCGCAAGGGCGAAAGGAAAAAATCGGATCACATAAATCCACAAGATCGGGAGTGGAGAAGGTCCATACCATAAAGCGCGGGCCGTGAAATCTCCGAGCAAAGAGGACGTATTCATACGATTGAGCAGCCATTGAATCGTATCCTTCAGGCCGAAGCCCACTACGGGACCGGGCAAAGCCCAAGCGGCCGCCAAGATGACCAGGCAGATCAATTGAAATCGCGGCGATTCCACCGCCAGCCAGGAGGCCATTGACGCCAGCAAGGCGGTCATGACGCCAGCAGCGATGGCCGACGCCACGCTTCTCAGAATGATCCAGCCGTTCGATTGAACGGCTCGGAGAAGGTATCTCTCGAAAGTTGCCAGCGACCATTCCGCGGGCGCGCCGGAGAGACCCGTCTTCCAGATGAGACTCGCCATCGGCACGCCCACGATAAGGATAACGGCGAGAGCGAGACCAATAAAGCAAGGCCAACGGCTCATTCCCATCCGAAATCGAAGAGGCGGATTGTTGAGGTTTTCTAAGGGAGGCAATTGCCTACCTAATCGCCCCGCCGCAACGGCTACGATCAAGCCGCAAATAATCAAGGATGGAACGGCCACGGCCAGGCTCGCGGCCACCGCCGACGGCCCGCCTCCCACCAGTTGCGTGTATACCTCTTCGGCGAAAGTTCGGACTTGCATCATGTCGGTGGCGCTAATTTCAGTGGCCGTCTGAATGGCGACCCACAGCCCCGCCGCCCAAATGGCCGTCCGGCACCGAGGAAGCGTCACATGCCAGAGAACCCTCCAGGGGCCGACCGACAAGAGCGCCTCCTCTTCCAGTTCTCTTTCCACCCAGCGAAGACCGATTCCGACGATCAAAATGACCCAGGGCAGCCCTGCCAGAAAGTGAATCCAGACAGCAGCCAGGCGACCTTGAACCCAAGGTTTCCACATGGTTCCCATGGGAGAAACATCCGGATCACTCGAAGCTGCTGGAATCCAGATGTCAACGGAAAGCCAGCCCCCGGCGCCCAACGCGGATTGCCAGGCGCTCACGAGTATCGGCATGGGCACGAAGAGAGCCACGACGGTGAGGAATTGAAAAAAGCCGCGACCGGGCAAGTTTGTTCGATAAATGAGGATGCTCGCTATCGTGCCGGTCGGAACGGATAAAGCCACAGCGCCCAGAATCAAGTACGCCGTGTTTGCCGCCAACGAGGCCAAGCGACCCGTTTCTTGCCACGCCTGCCAGCCTTCGGGATGACGCCACAAATCAAGGGCCGGCATGACCAGAGGTATGCCGATTGCCGCGAGCAACAAGAAGGCCAGCCCCAATCGCCAGCGAGTCAAGACTACCTCGTAGTCAAATCAAGAGAAAAGCCCCCAGGATGATCCTAGGGGCTTGCCGCGAACTGACAAAGGTATTGCTTGCTGTGAGCGCGAAACGATAAATCGCTTCCTCTTCACCACTCACCACTCACCAATCTACTTCTCCTTAGGAGTCACGGTGGGTTTGACGACCTTCGGTTTCCCGGAGGCCGTTTCTTCCTTCTCATGCTTCATCACCAAGGGCTTCACATATTCTTTGTCGTGCAGGCACACCAATAAGCCGTTGTTGGCGGCCAAATACATGCGATCGGTCAATTCGTTGGCGATCGGGACGACGAAATCGCGGGCGTCGTAAGTCGAGAGCACGGTCCCGTACTTTTTGTCAAGAATGAGCAGTCGTCCATTGGGATCGGCCGCGTAGACAAACTTCTTGTTCGCGGCAAGGAAGCGATCGGCTTTCTGGTTGGTCCAAATCTTTTCGCCCGTGTCGCGGTTGACCCGGGCGAGATTCGGTCGTTGCGGGGCGATGAAAACATCCTCGTCGTTCACCTGGGGCTTGCGCAGAATTGGCGTGCCGCTCACGTAATGCCAGGTGACCTTGCCGATGAGCATCTGCAGAGCGTAGACGTCGTATTCGGTGGAGGCCACGTAAGCCGTGTCACGGTATTGGCCGAGCGGCGCGGCCAAAGGCGCATGCGCGGTGAACTTGTAAAGCACCTGACGCAAATCCTTCGACGTGCAGAAAAACGTGCCGTCAAACCCGGCCAAGAGAATCGCGTCCTCGGTCAAGAGGGGGGACTGTTCCAGGCGAGTATCGGCCCGGTATTCCCACAGTAATTCAGGCTGAGGTCCACGGCTCGACCAGGTTTCACCCGAAATGGGAGGCTCGGAAAAACCCATGGAACCGCCGAGGAAATCAATCACCGACTGCCGGACTTCCTCCTTGGTCTGTCGGGCAACAATTCCCTTGAAACGCGGGGGCGCCTTGGGCGTGTCCGGCAATTTGAACACCAGGAATTTGCCCCCGCTGACACTGAGGTAGAGGCGATCTTTCTCGGCCACTGGAGGCGCCGAAGGCGAGTCGCTCAAGTTGAACGTCCATTGCAGCGATCCGTCCTTCCGATTGAGGGCATTCAGGTGGGTGCCATTGAAAGCAAAAATGGAGTCGGCATTCCGGCCTAATTCATGTGTGACCCGGTAAGCCACTCCCACGGGCACGCTCCACTGAATGGTGCCGTCGTCCACCCGGACGGCCGTCACCGTCCCGCTCCGCGACTGGACGAGGATCTGATCGTCGAAGACTTGGACGCTGAAGATACCGTCGCGCAGCCCTTCGTCCGGCACATAAGTGCTCCAAGCCATTTTCAAATTCAAGCGATCTAGGGCCTCGGCCGGAGGTGGCGAGGCGCGCGTATGGAGCTGATTCCAGCGCTGTCCCCAAACGGGAGATGCCGTGAGTAGAACTGCCAATGCCAGAGACGCCAGCTTTCTCATGTTCCGCTTTCCTTTTGAAATGCAAATTCCAGATGGGAGTTCCTTCAAATCCATATTCAATGTATCACTACAAGGCCTTGCAAGCTATTGATGCAAGGAAACTTCAACCAGAATACGGCTGGACCGCAAAATAACAGTCGGATGGGGTAATTTTACCGGGAGGTAGCTGAATTCGCGGGAATTCAGATGAATCCGAATTCTCAGGAATTCGGCTGCCGGCGCTTTTGGGCGAAAAAGTCGCTTAGCACGGCCGCGCAGCGATCGGCCAGAACTCCGCCGACCACCTGGGCCCGGTGATTCAGCCGCGAATCCGATGGGATCTGGTAAAGCGTATGGCAGGCGCCGGCTTTAGGATCGGCGGCCCCGTAAACCAGTAACGGCAGTCGAGCCAAGACCACCGCCCCCGCACACATCGGACAAGGCTCCAAAGTGACATAAAGCGCACAGTTTTCCAACCGCCAGGAACGGAGCGCCTGCGCTGCCTGAGTGATTGCGATCATCTCCGCATGAGCCGTCGGATCGACTAACTGCTCCCGCTGATTATGGGCTCGGGCGATCACCCCTTGCTCGAATGAAACGATCACCGCGCCGATGGGGACTTCATCCTCCTCCAGGGCGGTCCGCGCCTCGTCGAGCGCCATTTCCATGTGCTCGACGTGAAACGGATGTCGCGGATCGGAATGCAACAAATCAAAACGAGACAATTTCAAGCAGCCTCCGCTGGAGGAAATACGAAATTCGAGCACGAAATCCGAAACAAAAGGCAAAAAATAAAATAAGGAAGGCAGGAACACAGGAATGGGCCGAGTCGTCTGTGTTCCTGCCTTCCTGTTTTCCTCATTTTATTGAATCATGGTGTTTCGAATTTCGGATTTGCTGCTTCGGCTTTTGGGTTTTCTGATTCTCGCTCCAACACCAGCAACGAAAAGGCCGATGGCAAGGAGCCGGTCCCGCCCATCGCCGATTCCCGAACTGGACGCCATCCCGAGGCCAAGAGTCGCTGAAGGTTTTCTTTCTCCCAGTTCGACTCCATGTTTGCCTCGCTGCCGCCAATGATCCGCGTCCAGTGCTTGGTGCCGTTGGTGGAGAGGATGACGTAGCAGTATTGTTTCATGATTAGCCTAGGGCCAGGTGAAGACTCTAGTGATTCGACTCTTGACTTCGCCCCAATCTCGATCGCTTAGTTGACCGACGTGCAATAGGATTCGTGCTTCAGCAGCCGTTGCCAATAACATACGCACCGTAGAGGATGTTTTCAGTCCGGCTCTGGCCCAATCCAAAAGGGCATAATCTGTATCGAAGCGTGCGGGGTGGGAAGTGATGGCTGCGACGATAATATCACCTTTAGTATTGTAGTCCTTTCCCGAAATTACGACGGCTGGCCGCGTACGCTCTGCAAGACGATCTCGGTAAGGAAATGGAACCAGAACAACGTCGGCCGCATTAAACGCCATAGAGCTTCTTCCAGTCATCATAAATGGCGTCTTGAGGATTGGACCATTCCTCCTCTAATCGACTCATTCCCAGCTCCATCCAATCTTCTCTCTCATCGGCCGGATGAATTTCGACATCCACCTCGGTGCCGTCCGCGAGATTTAGAGGTTGGTCCAACTCGACCGTTTGATTGCGATATCGGCCTTTGGTTCGGATCATGATAGGTCCTTTTTCAATTCAACTAGGGACTGCGTCTTATTCTACACTTCGATCCACAGTTGCCAAACGGACATCAACAAATGCTTCGGCAGAAGTGGTTATGGCGTTTTCCTTTCCGGCTTAGATCCTGGAGCACTTTTTTCGTCTTGGCGAGGCAAGGACCCCGCGGGTGTTAGGTAAATACCGCGCAGGTCCAGCAGGGCGCCTTTGAGGAAACCGGCGTCCGGGCGAAGAACGAGGCGGTGAGCGCCGGCCCCAAGCGATAAAATGCCGATCTTCTGTTGGCGATACTTATCCCAGCCGCCGGTGCCGGCGACTTGACCGCGAAGCGAAGGCTGGCCGCCTTCCAAAATGAATCGATTGCCGGCCGAGGCGTCATCGCAGGCATAATCCAGCACGACTTCAAATCCGCCTGCTTTTTCGAGTTGAACCGTCCAGACGGCGTGATCTTGCACGTCGTGCCAACAACCGATGTTCTGGAACGTCGATTCGAAGGTGATGTCGCCGCCGTGAATCTCGGCATTGGTCGCGAGCAAGCGGAACGTATCGTTTTCCGCTTTCACGACGGCAAGCCTATTGCCGGGAAGGTTCTTGGGAGGCGTCCCGGCTTGAGCCACATACGCCATCACATCGGCCAGGTCCTGTTTGCTGAGGTCCTTTTCGAGTCCTTCGGGCATCAGGGACTTGCCGGTGCTTTGTAGGTCTTCCAAGTCGGCCCGCAGCAGAACCAGCTCCTTGCCTTCCTGACCTTTGAGGGTGACGCTGGTGGCTGTCTCGCTTGCCAAGATGCCGGTGAACGTGCGGCCGGCTTTGGTGGTCGCCAAGTACTCGATGTAGCGCGAATCGACCTCCTTGCTCGGATCAAGAATGGAAGTGAGCAGATATTCGGGAGACTTGTTGGCCAAAGCGGCCAGGTCCGGGCCAACCACAAAACCGACCTCTTGAAGGCGATGGCAGACGGAGCAGCGTTTTGCAAAAGCCTCTTTGCCTCGATAGGAGTCGCCGGTCATCGTGATGACATCGCGGAAACTTTGCAAAACTTTCTGGCGATCCGAGTTGGTGATTCCTTCAAAGATTTTGGCGGCAGCGGCTCGGATCGCCGGATCGCGATTTTCCAAGAGACGGAGACGGCGCGCGGCATCAATCTGGGCACTCGGGATTTGACCGCGTTCTAACGCCGTAACGAGCTTTCGATGCCATTCTTTGCGCGACAACAGCAGATCGAGCACTTGCGATTTGAGTGTTGGACTCTGACTACTCCAACCGGATATGAGCACATCCGCAACACGGTCGCCGCTCATCCGACCCAGTCCTGCCAAGGCCGCCGACTGAATGGCCGCGGAGTTTTGCGGCGAGAGCAACTCGGCGAGACGAATCAGGTCAGCATCTCGTTGACCCGGCTGTCGCCCCAGAACACCGATGGCCGCGATCCGTTGGCGTTCCTCATGTTTCGGATTGGCAGCCACCATGCGGCATAGTCTCATCGCATCCTCTACCTGATTGCTGCCAGCTAGTTTTTCGAGAGACTTGTTTTGGCGTTCAAGCGCATCCAAGAGGCCGGCTAGCCCCCCTGGTTGAAATGGCTGGTGACTTTGCGCTGGCCACCCAGCCACATCGCCGATGATCTTCGAAAGGGTTCTCTCATCCGCCAAAGATGCGGCGATCTCGACCAACTTCTGACTGAGTGCTTCGGGAGGAGTAAGCTTGGATCGAAGTACGCAATTCAAGACCTCTAACATATTGTTCCGATTCACGCTGGAGAGGACCGCCGCGGTTAGATAGGGATCATCCGAATGTCGCAAGGCCAGCGATCCCAGTGCTCGGCCCGCTCCGGCATCGGACCACGCGCCCAACGAGAAGGCTACTTGGAGTCGGACTTGAGCGTCCGGATCATCCGCAAGTTTCAGGATGCTTGATCCGAGGCTCGGAGCTGATGTCAGATATTTCTCGGCGAGGCGCACCGCATGTCGGCGCACTCCGGGATTCGGATCGTTTAGGGCGTGTTCTACATTCGAAGTCTGTAGACTTCCGAGTCCATCGAGCACACAAAGAGCCTGCAATCGAGTTTCCGGGCCGGCGCAGTTGGCAGCCAGTCGTCGCAGGGATTCGGTGGCCGTAGCATCGTTCCGCCACAGGAGCATTTGACCGGCCAGATCGCGCTGCCAGCCGTTCGGGCTGTCAAGAGCAGCCACCAGCCCCGCGGTATCTAGCTTGTCGAGCCTCGGGATAGGTCGGGGACTTTGGTTCTTTGGTCGCACGCGATAAATTCGGCCCAACGTGCTGCCGGCGCGGGTGTCGACTTTGGCCAAATCCTCCGGCGGAATCCAGCGCGGATGCTCGATCACATATCGGTGCATATCCACGATCCAGAGCGCTCCGTCCGGCCCGGTCCGCGCTTGCACGGGCCGAAACCAGCTGTCGCTCGACGCGACAAATTCCGATTGCCGCTCGTCGGCGGCGCGATGGCCGGTAAAAGTGCTTCCCTTCGGCGTCAATTGCAATCGATGCACGAGCAAGTTGACCGGCTCGCAGGTGAACGTGTTGCCGCGATATTCCTGACCGAGCAAGTCGTCACGATAGACACCGATGCCGCAGGCGGCCGTGGTCCGGTTGGGTGGCCCGGATAGCTTGAAAAGCTGCACCTGAGAACGGATTGGATACAGCCGATTGGGATCCTCGCCGCCGGGAACGAGCACGGCCGAGTCGGGCGGCGCTAGCTGCGGGTTGCGACGGAGATAGTGATCGGCCAGGGGATAATGCCAGCACAAGTTGGAGTTATCGCACCCGAACCAGTTGCCCCAGTCGTCGCGAACCCGGCCCTGTTGCGTTCTGCCAGTGGCCGGCTCCAAGATGCCCTTGTCCGGCTGAATGCGGAAATCTCGGTCGCCCAGGACAATCGTCTCACCCCTGACAAGGCTCTTGATCTTTCCCCCGAACAACCCGCACGAGCCGTACACCCAGTTGTCCAGTCCGTATTCCAGCCCGTTGACGCGCGCTTGAAAGTTGTCGACCCCGAAGCCGGTGAACAACTTGCGGACGACGTCTGCCTTCCCGTCGCGATGACTATCTTCCGCGTAAATGATGTCGGGCGCGGCACAAATGAGCACGCCGTTTCGCCACACGGTCACGCCGGTCGGGAAGGGTAAGTTTTCCAGGAACACAGTGGCCTTATCGTAGACCCCGTCACCACGAGTCGATTCGAGAACGCGAATTCGGCCCCCGGCCTTGTACTTGCCGTCTATGCCTTCGGGATAATCGAGCATCTCGGCCACCCACAGTCGGCCATCAGGACCGAAGTCGATGGCCACCGGCGAGGCAACCAGCGGCTCGGCCGCCATCAGGTCCACTTGCAGATTCGGTTTGGTCCGAATGGTCGACAATGATTGCTGCGGGGACAATAGACCGGGCGCTTTCTTCGAATCGAACGGGGGCAGAAAGTCTCTTCCGGCCTGATCGTGGACAACGCCCACTATCTTTTCCTCCAGCCCCGGTTTGAAGGGACCAGGCACGTCGTAGTAGATCATGGCGTCGCCGCCTTCATAGCCGCCCTCGCGCAGAATTCGCTCTGAAGGAATGTAACAAGGATCGTCGTTGGCATAGGCGTTGATCCATATTCGCTGAGGGTCCAACTCGCGCTTGAGCCGCAATGAATAATCGACCACCACCTCGCCCGGCAAGAAAACCATTGCCAGCCCATCACCGAACTTCCAGGTTTGGATCGGGTAGTCGATTTTCGTCTTAAGCGCCTCGCCGTGATCGAGCCGATCCAGCTGGACGCGGGCATGGTAACCGAGCGGATCCTGGCGCTTGGCGCGTTCCGCCCATTCGTCTCGTGTCGGCAGATCGACCAGAGGGAGCTCGATGGTTCGCCGGACCGTTGCGATGTGACCGTGAATCGGCGTTAGGTATCCGCTGATGACACGCTTCACCTCGCGAGCGATTTCCTCGCCTTGCCGCCGAGCCAAGTCCACATCGTCACCTTTGCCGCGGGGACTCGGATTAGAATCCGCTCCGCAGCCAATGGAGGCCAAAGCGACTGCGCCGGGAAGCGCGTCTTGAATCGCCTGTTGCGCGAAGCCCGCCCAATCGCCGCTGATCTTATTGTTGGACAGCGTCACACAATGGCAGGCGTAACTGACGTAAACGGCTCGAGCCTTTCCTTTCGGATCCCGCACGACCAGGACAGGCAAATCATGATCCACAGGACCGTTCTTCGCTCGCCGATTTGCCGCGAAACCAACCGTGCCGATCCCCCAAAACAGTTGACTGGGTTTGCGATCGGCCAAGGCCGCGAGGGCGACTTGTTCCAATTTGTCCGTGAACTCGGCCGTGTAGCGGTCGATGCGGTCTTGGTGGTCCTTGGGGATGGGCATGCCGAAGAGAGTGGCCAACATGCCCTTAAGCATGGGAGCGGTGTGGGTGTGGGAAGCAGTTACACTCAGATGGTCGCGCTGAAGTCCTGCTTTCTTTTCTAGTCGGGACGCCAGTTCGTTGACCAAGTGAGCGGGCACCCCGCAATTATCGACCGTAATCAGGACCACGGGCTTGCCGCTTTTGTCTTCGATGGCCAGAGCCTTGGCCCATATTCGCTGCGTGACTCCTTCCGACTCCGTCCGTCGAAAACCAAATCCGCTCAGACGAATGGGATAGTCGGGCGTAATGTCAATCTGAGCCACGCCGATCTGATAAGTCTCCGGTTCGATTTTTTGAGCTGTTACTTCGCTTGCACAAAAAGAAATAGCTACCACGGAGAACCAAGACCGGACTGCGGCTTTCAATAAATGACCCATGACTCCTCCTTATATCGAGGATGATTATAATCACCACCTGGGAACAAAGACACTTACCTAGGAAAACTATGTTTGACCTTCCCGCCGTTCAAAAAGCGATTGCGACCCTCGGTTTCGACGGTTGGCTCCTCTACGACTTCCGTGGATTGAACGTGTTGGCTAGACGAATTATCGGACTTTCGAGTGACGCCATGCTCTCACGGCGTTGGTTCTACTTTGTGCCTGCCAAAGGCGAGCCTCGCAAGCTCGTTCATCTGATTGAGCCGCACGCGCTCGATGCCTTGCCCGGCTCCACCCAGAAATATCTTCGCTGGCAGGAATTAGAAGCGGGCGTCAAAAATCTAGTTTCCGGCGCCCGCAAGGTGGCGATGGAATACGTCCCGCGAAACGCCAACCCGTATGTCTCCCGGGTCGATGCCGGCACGGTCGAGTTGGTCCGTTCCTTTGGCGTCGAAGTGCTGCCATCCGGCGACCTCGTGCAAATGTTCGAGGCTTGTTGGGACGACGAGCAGTGGGCCATGCACTTGGAGGCCGCTCGTCATACGCGCTCGGCCTACGATGTCGCTTTCGGCTTCATCGCCGAGCGGATTCGGCGTTCAGGCTCCGTGCGCGAAACTGAGGTGCAGCAATGCATCATGGATCATTTCCGGAAGCATCACTTGGTGACGGACCATCCGCCCATCTGCGCCGTGGGCCCACATAGCGGCGATCCGCATTATTCCCCCGGCCCGGAGCGCGATGGCGTCATCAAGGAAGGAGACTTCGTGCTGATCGATCTATGGGCAAAGATGGATCGGCCGAATTCGGTGTACAGCGATCTGACTTGGACCGGATTCGTGGGGAAAGAAGTGCCGGAGCGGTTTACGAAGATTTTCCAAATTGTCGCCCGAGCACGCGACGCAGCCATCGCCAAAGTCCAAGACGCGTTTCGGAGTCACACTCCTTTGCAAGGCTGGCAGGTAGATCAAGCCGCTCGCTCCGTCATTGAGGAAGCCGGCTACGGGCAGTATTTTATCCATCGCACCGGCCATTCCATCGGCCAGGAGACCCACGGCAACGGCGCCAACATGGACAACCTGGAGACCCGCGAAGAACGCCGCGTCCTGCTGCGCACTTGTTTCTCGGTCGAGCCGGGCATTTATCTGCCTGAATTCGGCGTCCGCAGCGAGGTCAACGTCTTCGTGGACAAGGACGAAAAAGTCCACGTCACCGGCGGTCCGCCGCAAACAGAAGTGGTCGCGATCTTGAAGAAAGATGGATGAGTGGAGATGCTAACTTTTCTCTTTCCCGGCGCTTTTTGAATCCTTCTTTTTCGCCTTGGCCGGCGGGTTGTCTTTCGCTTCCTCCCCAACCGACAAATCTGAGACCTTCCAAGAGGAGCCCGACTCCTTCTTAAGGGTCAAGGTAAGGATTGTTATCTCCTCTGAGCGGCTCGTGATGGTCGCTTGAATTGTCTGTTGCACGGGACTCCCTTGAAGAGGTACTACAGCGCTCTCAGCCGTTTTTTTGAGGCCTGGATGTTCCTGGAGGAGATTGTCGAAATACTTGATGGGCTCGCCCTGGACTAGGTGACCTTGTTGAAATTCCTCAGTCGTCTTTCCCCAGGCGGCCCGGGTGTCACCGCGATCAAGGTCGTCCAAAAATTCCATTACCGCTAGCTCATAATCAGGACGGGCGCGCATTGGTGTCCGCACGGTTCCGAATGTCTTATTGGCGCTGGTTCCCAGCGCGGTAATGGCCACCAGACACACGACAATCACCCCAGCACAAATGAGCACCCCCAATCCTAGGCATGCAAGAACAATCAACACGATTCCAGTAGAGGAGATGCCTCCCGAGCGTTCCTGATCCATGGTTGATTCCTCTTGGGCGACGCTTTTCAGGTATCAGGCGAACCGATGGTATCACGCGGCAATCGAGTCGGCAACGCCCCAAACAGGATTGACCCGCCGCGGTCTTCCGGTATGTTGTCCCTCGTTAAATCTTGGTCCGTGAATGGAACTTCGATGTCATTTATCCTTCGTTGTCCGCATTGTGGGCCGCGCGATGTGGGTGAGTTCCGCTACGGGGGGCAAATCCTGCCCGCGCCGGCAGGGACGCCGGAATGTCCCGGAAGTAATCTGCCCATTCCGCAGTGGGAGCGCTGGTTCCACCGACTCGGATGTCAACGCTGGTTCGCGGCTCAAAGGAATGTCCTGACTAACGAAATAGTGAACACCAAAGAAGATCTGACGGCGCATGACCAATGACAAGTGACAAATGACGAGTGCGGAGGTTCGAGCGGCATGGAATCGGTGACATCCCTTCAAAGCGGATTACTGGTGGACGCCAACCGGAAGGTGAGCTTTACCTTCGACGGCAAAACTGTGTCGGCTTTGGCCGGACAATCCATCGGCGCCGCGCTTTATGCCTCGGGCGTGAGAATCTTCAGCCGTAGTTTCAAATATCATCGGCCGCGAGGCCTCTTTTGCGTGGCGGGGGAATGTCCCAATTGCCTCATGCAGGTGGACGGCCGGCCCAACGTTCGCATTTGCATCGAACCGGCGCGAGAGGGGCAAATCGTCCGCCATCAAAACGCCTGGCCGTCGCTCAATTTCGATGTGCTCCGAGTCATCGATAAGTTCGACCGCCGATTTCCCGTCGGTTTTTATTACAAACGCTATTACAAGCCTTTGACCTGGCGGCTGTTTGAGACGGCCGCGCGACGGATGGCAGGATTGGGAACGATCGATATCCATGCCGCGCCGGATCAGAAGACCGAAGTCGAGCATCTGCAGACGGAAGTGTGCGTGGTGGGCGGCGGCCCGGCGGGATTGTCGGCCGCGGTCCAAGCCGCGGAGGCCGGGGCCGCGGTTTTCCTCATCGATCGGCAGCCGCGACTGGGCGGCCACCTGCTTTTTGACGGCATCGAGCTACCCGAGATTGAGCCGCTCGCCGTCAAGCTCACCAATCATCCGCGCGCTCGCGTCCTGTCGAATACCGCTGCCTTCGGTTTGTACGAAGGCAATTTGCTGACCGCTTTTCAAGAGAATCGCCTGTTGAAGATTCGAGCCCAGCAAATCATCATCTGCACCGGCGGGCGGGAACGGCCTTTTGTTTTTCAGAACAATGATCTGCCCGGCATTTTTCTGGCTCGAGGTGTGGAACGGTTGTCTCGGCTCTACGGCGTGCAGGCGGGGAAGCGCGCCGTCATCTTGACCGACCATGATGAAGGCGCTCGCGTCGCGGAAGAATTGGCCGGGTTGGGGTTCCAAATTGCCGCTGTCGTCGACCCGCGACCAGTATCCGAAAAAAGTCGTGTCGGCAAAGACTGGGAGACACTGTTTTCCAGCGTTGTCTTAGAGGCACGCGGGGGATCGCACTTGCAAGGTGTCCGCACGGCTCAAGTCCAAGTTGATGGAACTTTAGGTCAAGCCACCGACATACACTGCGATCTACTCTGCGTAGCTAGCTCTCTAGTTCCCGTCAACGAGCTGCTTCTGCAAGCCGGGATGCGGTTTCAAGTCAAAGAGGGTCGTTGGGTCGCGGACCAATCCATGCCGGGACTGTCGGCCGCGGGAGCGGCGGCCGGGACCTTCGATTTAGCGGGCCAGGTACTCGAGGGCAAATTGCGTGGCGGCGAGGCGGCGACGGCTCTGGGCTATACGGTAAAGAATCTCGACAAGACGAATAAGGAATGGGCCGCATTCCTGGCGAATCCGTCTCCGGTCGTCAGCGGGAATGTTTTTGCCCACGCCAACCTTAATGATCGCAAACGATTTATCTGCTTATGTGAAGATGTAGCCGAACACGATATCGAGCAAGCCGTCAGCGAAGGGTTTGACGGCATCGAGACGCTCAAACGTTATTCGACGGCTGGCATGGGACCCTGTCAGGGGAAAATATGCACGTCGGCCATGCGGGAAGTTTGCGCTCGCACCACAAATCGTGATCTCGCCGACATTGGCGCTCCAACGACTCGGCCGCCCTGCGTTCCTGTGACGTTATCCGTTCTCGCGGCCGACCGCCATCATCCCGTTCGTCGAACTCCCTTGCATCATTGGCACCAAGAAGCGGGCGCCAAGTGGCTGGACGCTGGGTTGTGGAAACGTCCGGAAAGTTACTCGGATCCGGCGGCCGAGGTGCAATTAGTCCGAACTCGCGCCGGAATCATCGATGTAAGTACTTTGGGGAAAATCGACGTCATCGGCCCGGACGCCGCAGAGCTGCTCGAGCGCGTCTACGTCAACCATTTCGCCGATTTGCTGCTCGGCAAGGCACGCTATGGTGTGATGTGCAATGAAGACGGCATCATTTTTGACGACGGCGTCGGCGCTCGTCTTAGCCGCGATCACTTTTTCTTGACCGCGACTACCGGTAACGCCGAATTGGTATTCCAGTGGTTGGAGCTATGGAAGAGCACATGGAAACTGAATGTCAGCATCATTCAGCAAACCGCAGCCCTCGCTGCCATCAACCTCGCCGGGCCCAAGGCGCGGGACATCCTCAGCGCCCTCACCACCCAGGATCTGTCCACCGGCGCCTTCCCCTACATGTCGATTCGAGAAGCGGATGTGGCCGGCGTGCGCTGCCGACTGCTGCGAGTCGGCTTCGTGGGAGAGCTGAGCTACGAGGTTCATTGTCCGAGCCAGTTCGCTTGGCATTTGTGGGAAGCGCTCTTGGATGCCGGCCGGGATCTTGGCCTACGACCGTTTGGCGTGGAAGCCCAGCGCATTCTCCGTCTCGAGAAAGGCCATTTGATTATCGGCCAGGACACGGACGCTCTTTCGACTCCGTTGGATGCGGGCTTGCCGGGGATGGTGCGATTCGACAAACCGCTTTTCCACGGTAAGGCGCCTCTCCAGAGACAGCAACAACGCGGCGTGCGATCTCGACTCGTAGGCTTTACGATGCTAAAAAGTGGCACGTCCCCGGAAGAGGGATGTCAGGTCGTGAACAAAGACAAGCCCGTTGGTCGGGTGACCAGCTCACGATTCAGTCCGAGCTTAGGTCAAAATATCGGGCTAGCGTGGGTGCCCGCTGCCCGCGCGGCCGTCGGTGAACGATTCTTGATTCGCGCGAACGGCACGGACCTTCCGGCCATCGTTACTCAGTTGCCATTTTATGATCCCGAAGGAGCTCGTCTCAAAGGATGAGATCATGGGAGATAATTAGTGCCCGCGCCCACTACCAACCTTATGACCACCAATCCTCCATCGGCCCGGACTCCGCTGGCTCATTGGCACGCTCAACACGGCGGCCGCTTCGACGAACTCAACTCCTGGCAGGTGCCGGTAGCCTTTTCCTCAGAGGACGCCGAGACAAACGCGGCCCGAACGGGGTTAGCCATAGCGGATATTAGCTTTGTCGCCAAAACGATGTTGCGTGGACCAGCCGTGAGCGAGTTCGCTACGACTCTCACGGGCAGCAGCCAAACCAACACTTCCGGCCGCGCTATTCCGCTAAGAGCCGATCCATCCGTCTTGATTTGTCATTTGCAGGCGGACCAGGTGTTACTCTTGGCCGGGCCATCGAGCAAGATTCGGCTCGATCAGCTTCTGAGCAAAGCCGGCAAGACCGCGAGCGTGATCCAAATCGAGGTGACCTCCGCCCTAGCGGCGTTTTGGCTTTTCGGACCGAATGTCAATGACGCCCTTCGAAGGGTCACACATCACGATGTCGCTGCCATGCCGCCCGGGTCGTGCGCCGCTACCGGCCTCGCCGGAGTCCCGGCAATTCTCGTCCGGCCGCCAACTTCTGCGATCCCTTCGATGCGTGCTTTGATCGGCTGGGATGTGACGGAATACGTCTGGGAGGAACTTTGGCAAGCGGGTCAAACATGGAAGATCTCGCCCTTGGGGATGGACGGATTGGAGGTTCTAGCAACTAATCAGAAGCCTCGTTGACTTTTGGGCCAGAAAGTAGAATACTGAATCGAGGCGAAAGGTGGCTGACCTTAAGGCCGATAAGAACCAATCCACGCTCCTCGTGTTGTTTATTCCAAGCGCTAATCGATTTGGGAAATCCCTCAGTAAGAAGGAACAGGATCGATGGGTTCGCAGAGCGCTTCAAGTGCTTGGAGAAATGATGGGTGGTGCGACCGCTTTTCCCCGAGGTCTGGGCGTCTGGCGCGACAATGCCCAGAAAGGCAAACTCGTTTGGGACAAGCCGCTTCTAATCCAATGCTATACCAATGAGGCAACTCTGGAGCAACATGCCATTGCGTAGCGAGATTTCTTGTTCGAGATTGGGACCACAACAAGTCAGGGAGCGGTGGGATTTGTGATCGATCGAGATTACTATGAGATCAACTTTCCTTTCGCGGGAGATTGACGAATGGCCAAGAATCGCGACAGGCTGGCTCAGTTGCTTGGAGCAAAAATTGTCGGACGCGTTCCAGAAGTGGGCGGAGGAGCATTTGGAATGGCTCGGTTAGCTCATTTCTTGCACCAAAAATTGACGCCAAGTCAGGGGGAACGTCCTGGCCGACCGACGAACCCGAATTGGATAGTCCGCCCCAAAGTGCCCATGAGCCAAGCTACGGCCCAGAAACTGGCACAAATCGCCAAGGCTTTGAGTTCTTCCCAACGCAAGGTTAGCCCTATGCAGGTAGCGGCCCAGCTCGTCGAAGAGGCGGTGGCACGGGTTCGGGTAAAGAGCGTCCGTTGATTGTTGGTTCGGTTTGAGGGCTGTGATGAACTCCGGCATTGATGAATTCCTGAACCATGTTGATCAATGGAAGCTGAGGCTTCACAAAAAGCTAAAGCGAATGACCCTGCTCCAGCGGAAATCTTTTTGGCAGGGGATTCAAGAGAAAGCACGCGCAGAAGGGCTACAAGTCGTCGACTTAGAGGATACAGGAAAACGGCCTACAAAGCGTACCCGGTGAACAGGCTAGAAAAAAACGCCTTCCTGAAATGCCAGGCCTCTTCTTTCGTTGAAGAATGAACTGGATCATTTACTTTTTTGGCAGCGGAGCCGCTTTCTTCTTGGGCGTTGGCCTGGTGACGGCTACGGCCGGAATCTCCAGCATTTACCAACGCAAGTGGACACCCCGCACAGCTACCTTAGGCGCGCTCACAGGTCTGATTCTCATTGCTCTTTCCGCCACGCCTTTGCCTTATTGGTTTTATGGCATGGCTGGTGTCGTTTCACTTCTTTGGCTGGTCACGGAACGATCCGAGCGAAAGACTATCCCTAAGATTCGGCCCTTACTCCGCTGCACCGTTGTTTTCCTTTGGTGTGCCGCGATCTTGATGGAGATTCCGTATCATCTCGGACACGCGTTGAAGCCTGCCGGGCACCCGACGCTTTCCATTTTCGCAGATTCGGTCACGGCCGGGATGGGAGAAACCTCCCTGGAAACCTGGCCCCATCTGTTAGCAAGGTCTCATTCCATCGACATGCAAGATCACTCCCAAATGGGGGCAAAAGTCGGCTCGATGCTTCGCAAAGCCGAAAAGACGCCGGTGGGAAACGGGATCATTCTGCTGGAGATTGGCGGAAACGATCTGCTCGGCTCGACATCAGCAATCGAGTTCGAGCGAGACTTAGATCTGTTGCTGGCCAAATTTGCCGGGAAAGGTCGGATCGTACTTATGTTCGAACTTCCACTGCCGCCATTTGCCAATGAATTCGGCCGGATTCAGCGCAGCCTGGTAAGGAAATACGGCGTGCATTTGGTTCCCAAACGGATTTTCGTGGGAGTGCTGACCGCGGATGGGGCGATCGTTGATTCGGTTCACCTTACTGCTCGCGGCCATGAGTTGATGGCCGAGACCGTCTGGTCCTTGATTCGGACCGCCTATGCCGATTGATCGTCACGTCCGAAAAGCTCACGAATGTTGCCTTTGCCTCTCTGTCGGAATACACTGGCGGCGGGCTGTCATCCTTTCGCCGACTCGCAGCCATGGCCCAGCCGGATTTCAAGCACCTGAAGCGTCGGGTGGAGCAAGACGTTCTCATCTTGACTCTGGCCGACTCGGAAATTATCTCCGAAGGAGTCACGGAGGATTTGCGCCTGGAGCTGTTGGCGGCCGTCGGCTCGCAAGAAAGTCCGAAGGTCGTGATCGACTTTCAAGCGGTGAAGCTCATTTCGACGACTTGTTTGCGGGCCTTGCTCAGCTTCCGTCGTCATCTTCGCGAAAAAGGCGGGCAGCCTTTGCTCTGCAATCTTGGCCCTCAAGTGGCCGAGGTGCTTTTCACCACCCGCATGGTCAGCCCGACACCATCGGCCCTCATCCCCTTCGCCATGGCGCCGGACGTCCCAGCCGCCGTCAATCATCTCAGTGCTAGTTCCTCCCAGCGATGACAAGGAGAGAGGCTCTCAATTAGCCACTGCGGCGGCCGCTTTCTCCCCCAGTAAATCTCCCGTGGAGAAACGGGACAGACTGAAAGGCTGAATCGTCTTGGGCGTTCTGCCGGTGGCGATCAGCTCGGCCAATCCGAGTCCCGCGGCCGGGCCGGCTTTGAACCCGTACGTTCCCCACCCCACATCGAGAATGAAGCCCTCCACTCCCTCAACCGGCCCCATGATCGGCGCAAAATCCGGCGGCAAATCACAAATCCCCGCCCACTGCCGCAGCACCTTGACCTGGCCTAAGCAAGGAAAAAGCTCCAGGGTGTGCCCGGCCGCGTTCTCGAGGAACCGGATTGTCGACCGCATGCTGTAACTCGAATACGGATCGATCTCCTCGCCGATCACCACCTCGCCTCGATCCGTCTGATTGATGTAGGTGTGCAGCGTGGCCGAGACGACCACATGATGCAGGAAAGGTTTGAGCCTTTCCGTCACCAAGGCTTGAAGCGGATATGTGACGATGGGCAGATCGACACCGACCATGTGAGCGATCGTCGAGCACCAACCGGCCGTGGCGTTGACCACGACAGGAGTGGCGATGCTTCCTTTGGAAGTAACGATTGCTTCAATGCTCTTGGTGGATCCCCCCTGCGGGCCGCTCGAGGTGTGAATGGCTTTGACTTCGGTAAACGGGTGAATCTCGATTCCAAAGCGATCCGCGCCGCGAGCATATGCCCACACGACGGCGTCGTGCCGGATAATGCCTCCCGGCGGATGATAAAGGCCGGCCAAGATCGACTGATGCGGTTTGTCGCTCACATCCAACCCAGGCACGAGCTTGCCGATCTCCTCCCGAGTCACCATTCGACTGTCGACACCCAGGAGCTTGTTGGTTTCCGCGCGCTCGCGCAAGCCGGTGACGCCTCGTTCGGTATGAGCCACCGTCAGATGGCCTTGTTGGGAGAACATCACATTGTATTCGAGGTCTTGAGCGAGCCTTTCATAGAGTTTGAGGCTGGCGTCATAAAAGGCGATGCCTTCAGGCGTGCGATAATTGGAGCGGATGATGGCCGTATTTCGCCCGCTGGCGCCGCCGCCAATGTAACCCTTGTCCAACACGGCGGCGTTAGTGACGCCGCGTTTGCCGAGGTAATAGGCGATGGCTAGTCCGTGCACTCCCGCGCCGATGATGACAACGTCGTACACCGGCTTCAGTTCATGAGTCCGCCACATCCGTTCGACGGGCATAAAATGTCTCCCTTGTCATTGCCCGGCCGAGGTATGGTCATGCACGATTCGCCAGCCCTCGGGTAGTTTTTTGAAAATGAGAGTAAACAGGCCGCCCGGCGAATCCTTGCTGGTCATCAGTTTCCACCGGCCGCGAACCCAGGCCGTGTCATCGCCGAGCATCTCGATATCCAGCTCGCTGAAAGTCAGCTTCCCCATTTCTCGGCCCTCGGCTTGATAGCGCTTCTGATAGCGGTCGTAGGTCGCCTGCCAGCCGTGCTCGATTTTATCTCTGGAGAAAAATGTTAGTTTGTCTGATTTCCAGTAGCCCGCCATGAAGCCTTTCAGGTCCCCCCTGTTCCAAGCGGCGACCTGCGCGTCAAGGACGCGGCGGACAGCTTTTTCGGAGTCGCTTGAATCCTTCGGATCGGCTTCAACGTTAGGAATGAGGAAAAGGGAAAGGCATGCCAAGGCCGCCAGACCAGGAGTGGCGCGGATTATTATCAGGCTCATGCTAGAACACCTCCATGGAATGATTTTTATTAAGGGCGTTCGTGGAGTTCATCGCGAGTGGGATAGGGCCCTTCGGATTTGAACCGAGAAGCATCAGCGAGATTCTGAAACTGTCTTAGCGCTTCCTGCTGTTCCTTTTGTCTGTCGGTTTTTCCACCGTTATTTTCTACGGACGAACCATTCGCTTTTTCTTTCGATAATCCCAGCATGGGAAACCAATCCCGAAACTTGCTCTTGTCATCGACTGTGAGCCAAGCTGGTTCCATATCCAGCTCTTTCGGAGGAAACTTTCTCGCTGCCAAGATTCTTTCTCCATATCCAAGCCAAGCAACCAGTAGTTCCGCCGGTTTCGCTTGCGCAAGGATTTTGCTAAGCTTCGTGTTCGCTTCTTCACGGGCATGCACCGAAGGCCATTTGCAGGGCGCCCACACCGGCCATTGAGGCCTTGGTTCCGCCTCCTCCAGCGCCTGTAAACTTTTCTCCCAACTGTTTTCCGGTAGGACGCGGAGGCGAAAGACTCTCACCTGGTGATGATCATCCCAGTCCAACATGTCAAACTGATAAACCGTGTGGCAAGTTTCGCATCGCAAGATTCCTCCGGTGGGTCCGTCATAGAAGTCCAATGCGATTATCTTGGTAAAAGGGGAGGCCGAGTTGGAAAGGGCTTCAGGATTTTGACAACAAACCATGGAATTCATGATAGCGATGCCCCTCCTTTAGATCCTGCCAAACAAGCGATTGAATAAGTCCGCAACCTCCTGGGTCACAGGCCTGGGCAATTCGACGGTGCGATGCATCGGATCGCTACCAGTATTATGGACGGAAAAGTGCTTTTCTACATCGGATCTTTTGGCCGCCGGCGCGGACCATCGAGGTGTTTTGGCGGTAACGGAAACACCATGCAGGCCAAGAACCGCCTCCGCTTTGGCCGCATCTTCCGCAAGCTTCTGGACAGATTCGGGAGCATCTCCAAATCGAGTAAGAATCTCATCAATCGGTTGGATGGCAGTAGGACTGCTCAAGTCCTAAACTCCGCGAATGAAATTCAACAAGGCGGCGCGCTACAGCATTGTCAAATACCGTTCCACTTCCCACGCCGACACCTGCCGGTGATATTCATTCCATTCCATGCGTTTGAGCTTGAGGAACTCCGGATAAATGAGGCCTAGAGCCGCTTGAATCACCGAATCTTTCTCCAATTCATCCAAAGCCTCGGTCAGACTCTGCGGCAGGACACGAATGTTGCGTCGAGCCATCTCCTCGGGACTCATCGCGTACATGTTGCCCAAGTTGGGATCGCCGGGATCAAGCTTGCGCTTGATGCCATCCATACCCGCATGAAGATAGGCGGCAAAAGCCAAATAAGGATTGAAGGCGGACGAAACCGTCCGATCCTCCACGTGTCCGGAATCCGGCGTGCGAATCATTTGCGTCCGGTTATTGTCGCCGTAGGTGATGAAGGCCGGCGTCCATGTGTAGCCGGAGCGAGCGCTGTAAAGCCCCTGCCCGATTTGCAGCCGTTTGTAGCAATTCACGGTCGGACTCGTGATGGCGCACAACGCCCTGGCATGAGCCAGCACGCCGCCTAAGAAATAGTAAGCCAACTCGGAAAGCCCCAGTCCCCGCCGATCTTTGTCGGCCGCAAAGAGATTCTTACCCTTTTCCTTATCTGCCAGATGATAATGCATGTGGGCGCCGCTGCCGGTGCGGTCGGAAAACGGCTTGGCCATGAAGGTCGCGATGGCTTCATATTCACGAGCGGTTTCCGAAGCCAGCATCTTAAAGAAGATAAAGCGGTCGGCAGTGGTCAAGGCATCCGCATATTTGAAATTGATCTCATATTGAGCGTTGGCGTCTTCATGATCGGATTGATACACGCCCCAGTCGAGTTTTTTCAAGGCGTCGTTCATGTCCCGCAAGTAATCCCCGGCCGCGGACAGACCCTTGAAGTCGTAACACGGCTTGGCCAGGGTGTCGACCTGAGCGGGATCCCACGGCGCGATTCGGCCGTCCTCCTTGCGAACGACCAGAAAATGCTCCGGCTCAACGCCAACATTAAACACATAACCGGCTGCCCGCGCCTCCTCCAACACCCGCTTAAGATTCACGCGCGAGCAGAATGGATACGGCTGGCCATCGACATAGAGGTCCGAGGCGAACCGGGCCAGTCCGGGCTCCCAAGGCAGCGGAGTATAGCTGTCCAAGTCGATGCGAGCCATCATATCGTGGGAGCTGGCGTCCTGCCCCATGCCCCACACGGCCCCGCCGGCGAAGCCCGCGCCGACTTCCACCACGTCATTCAGCTTCTCGGCAGGCACCATTTTGACCTTCGGCGAACCATAGATATCCACGAACTGCGCGAGCAGATATTCGATGGCGTCGGTTTCCAGTTGCTTTTTCATGGCGGCGCGGTTCATGGTGCTGCACTCCTCAACAACCTTGAGTCCGAGTAGGTTCTTGGGCTGATCGCTGTCATTGTGTATAATCGCCTTGCCGGAAAGACTCAAGTAGGAAACATTATGTGCGGCATCGTCGGTTACCTGGACAAGAAAAGCGGCCCGAAATATCCCATTGGCCGACCGCTTTTGGGCATGCTTCAGGCTCTTTCTTGCCGAGGGCCTGATTCAGCCGGCGTGGCCATTTTCGGTCCACCAAGCGACTGGCACATTCGAGTGAGCAGGCCGGAAGGATTGGATTCTGAATCCTTCATCCGAGAGCTCCGGAAACTGGGTGTGGCCGTTCACCGGCATTACGACAACGGCGTTTATGATGCGGTGCTCTCCAAGAAAGTCGCTATTGCGACCCTGGAAGACCAAATTCAGCTCGCTCTGCCCGGTACTGAAGTCATTTGCTTGGGGCGGTGTCTCGATCTCGTGAAGCAAGTCGGTTCGCCAGAGAAACTGGAAACAACCTATGAAATAAGCAAGATGACCGGCAGTCATGGCATCGGCCACACGCGGCTGTCGACGGAGAGCCGGGTGGATTTGAGCCACTCGCAGCCGTTTTGGGCGCACGGCGTGCCTGATCTTGCGACTGTCCACAACGGCCACATCACCAACTATCACAAGCTTCGCCGCGCTTACGAGCAGGCCGGCTATCGCTTCTATACCGAGAATGACTCCGAGGTCATCGGCGTCTATTTGCGGTGCTGTCTGGAGCACAAGTTGTCCTTGGAGGACGCGCTCCGTTCTTCATTGGATGATTTCGACGGATCGTTTAGTTACTTAGTGGCCAGCGAAGACACGTTGGCGTTCGTCCGGGATCGGTACGGATTCAAGCCGCTGATGGTCGCGGAGACGGATCAATTCGTGGCCATCGCTACGGAAGAAATCGCCCTGCGGCAGACGCTGGGTGAGGATTTTGTGGTTTACGAGCCGGCACCGGGAAGCGTTGGAATCTGGCATACACAACAACCCGCCTTGGTTTGCACCTAATCTCAGGATTCCCTCCATTGACCTGCTCCATCGACTGCCACGGAAAAACGACGCGCGAGATCAACCGAGCCATTCGGCAAGCGATCGCCGCTGGTGAGCGCGAAATTCGCACTCTCCATCCCGACGCCCGGCATAATCTGGGCGTGGCATTGTTAGAGCCGGTGCGCATCGTTTATGAAGGCAGCGTCGGGTACTACTGCGCCGGGATGATCGACGGCGCGCATGTGGAAGTTCACGGCAGCGCCGGCTGGGGCACGGCCGAGTCGATGCTCGACGGCACGGTAGTCATCGACAGCAACGCCGGCAGTGGAGTGGCGGCGTCCATTCGGGGCGGTACAGTAGTCGTGCGCGGGGACGCGGCCGCGCGCGCCGGCGTTTCCATGAAAGGCGGCACGCTACTTATCGGCGGCAACTGTGGCTACATGGCCGGCTTCATGATGCAAAAAGGCAAGATCGTCATCTGTGGCGACGCCGGCGAGGCCTTGGCCGACTCCATGTATGAAGGCGTCGTCTTCGTTGGCGGAAAAATCGCCTCGCTGGGAAATGATACCGTTGTTGAAGAACCTACCTCCGGGGATGAAAGCTGGCTTGCGACTTTGCTCCATCAGTACAACCTTCGAAGTCCGACTCACTTCAAAAAAGTCGTGTCCGGCCGCAAGTTGTGGAATTTCGACAAGAAGGATTTGGAAGTGTGGAAGGCGGCGCTATGAGTGAGAATCTCGAAACCAGCGGCACGTTCACGCCGGCCGTCATGGAGGACATCCAGATCAAGGCCGAGCTGGGGCGATATCGCATCCGCGGCTTTGGCACCCTTCGGCCGCGGACCTGGGCCACGTTCGACGATTTGACCTTCATCCCTAGCGGCCTCACGCGCATTCCGCTCGAGGGCTATCGAGAAAGCTGTTCTACCAAGACAGTCCTCGGAGCCCGATTCGCCGAAAAGCCCATCGAGCTGGATATTCCCGTCATGGTCACCGGGATGAGTTACGGGGCTTTATCCTACAACGCGAAAGTGGCGTTGGCACGTGGAGCGCGGTCGGCGGGAACCTCGACGACGACCGGCGACGGCGGGATGCTGCCCGCCGAGCGCGAAAATTCCCGCGTCCTTATCTATGAGGTTCTGCCCAGCCGATACGGCATCAACGTTCACCATCTTCGCCAAGCCGACGCCATCGAGCTGACCATCGGCCAAGGAGCCAAGCCGGGGACCGGAGGACTACTCCTCGGCTCCAAGGTCTCGGATGAAATCGCCCGGATGCGCGATCTACCGCCCGGCGTCGATCAGCGCAGCCCATGCCGGCATCCCGATTTTCTCGGTCCCGATGACATGATCCTCAAGATCGAGGAGCTGCGCGAGGCGACCGATTGGAAAGTGCCCATTTTCGTCAAGCTGGGGGCGAGCCGAGTTTACGACGACGTCAAGCTGGCGGCCAAAGCGGGGGCGGACGTGGTTGTGATCGACGGCATGGAAGGCGGCACCGGTGCTTCGCCCGACCTGCTGCAAGAGCACACAGGAATCCCAACTCTGGCCGCGGTGTGCGAGGCGCGAGCCGCGCTGGAGGAACTTGCTCTCCTCGGCAAAGTCCAGCTCATCATCGCCGGCGGCATCCGCCACGGCAGCGACGCCGCCAAAGCGCTCGCGCTCGGCGCCGACGCCGTCTATGTCGGCACAGCCGTCTTGATCGCCCTCAATTGCAACAAGCCGCTTTATGTCGAGGATTATCACGCCATCGGGGCCGCTCCCTATCATTGCCATCACTGCCACACTGGCCGATGTCCTGTCGGCATCACCACGCAGGACCCGGAATTGGTGAAACGTCTCGACATCGACGCCGGCGCCGAGCGGGTCGCCAACTGGTTCCACGCCGTCTCATCCGAGATTCAAATCCTGGCTCGCGCCTGCGGCAAGCGCGATGTGCACGACTTGGAGCCGGAAGACCTCCGCGCCTTGACCTTGGAGGCCTCCATGATCACCGGCGTCCCCCTTGCTGGCACCAACGTCGTCTTCGCCAGCGGGCCGGGGTGGAAGAAGTGAATTCCTGAGAATTGCAAAATTGCAAATTTAAAAATTGCCCTTTGCAACTTACGATCCTCCCATCTTTACCACCGAGCAGATCTCGCATGGCTACCAGCCAAAATGTTTACTGACTCGCGTCGAATAACTCTCAGGACGACTAAGAACCTTGGAATTATCTCGGCAGACTAATGGCCGCGGACGGACGAAGCTGTTCGGTTTGAATTGCCCAAGCTATTCGTCATCTAACTGAAGGTTGCATTGAAAACTGAACCGAATTGACCTCTGCGGGTTGCATTCTTATGGAAGCCGGCTGTTGGCTGCCGCGAAAATCAGAAGGGGGATGCTCATGGCGATGAACCGGCGAACAAGAGTTGTGATTCTTCTCCAATTCTTCATCATGGTTGTTCTGGCCTTCGGTTTATTTACCTGGGACGCCGGGAATCAGGTTTTCATGAGCATGCCGAGTTTCGAGCAAGCCTCGCTCACCGAAAAGGAAACGGCCCAAATGAGCAGTCACAATGTGGTTGTTCTCCCTTCGGCGCATTGGCAGCGGGAACTTGTCAAGCGGATGGAAGCCCGGGGCGCCTGGGCGGATGTCCTCATCGCCGGCCGAATGAACCTCATCCAAACCGGTGAAATGTTCCGTGACCTGGATGCACGCTCACCGACTTTCGATCTGGAGAACTTTCGGCAGCACATGCCGGGAAGCACCGACGAAGAGAAATACTGTCGGCTCGTGATCGAGGTTGTCCAAAGTCAACTCAAATCACTCAAATCGCCGCCCGACGACTTCGCGGCGGAGGTTGTATCCAAGCTGGAGATGGACTTAGATCGACTCATTACTACCGGCGAGTTACAGTTCTCCGCCGTTTCCACCCCAATGCCGTCATCAGATAGCGGGCCGAGGAGGATGACCAGAGTCCTGCCGCGACCTTACGTGCCGACCCATGAGCAAGGGGTTAAGCCCGCGACGCCTCCTTTCTCTCCTGGACGGAGATAATCAGGTCCCACTTTGGCGATGTTCGCTTCATCGCATGCGGCTGAGCGACAACCGCAATATGTTCGCTAAGCCGCAAGCGATGAACCGTCTGAGTCCCTACAATAGTCGTTATGAGGGACCTAGATTTGTTCGCCGTCATTTGGGATATGGACGGCACGCTAGTGGATACGGCGGAGCTGCATTTCCAGGCCTGGGCGGAGACCGCCCGGGAATTGAATCTACCTTTCACTCGCGCCGATTTCGCGGCCACCTTCGGCAAACGCAATCCTGAGATCCTGCGACAACTCTACGGCAATCGTTTTTCCGACGATGAAATCGCTTATTGGGGCAATCGGAAGGAAGAACACTACAAGACGGCCGCGCGCCGTCAAGGCGTTGAGCCGCTTCCTGGCGTCCGGCAGTTGTTGCGGAGTCTTCACGATGCGGGATTCCGGCAGGCGGTCGGCTCGAGCGCGCCTCGAGGAAATCTGGACTTGATCCTAAAGCTGACGAAGTTGGAGTCTTTTTTCGATGCCCTAGTTTCGATGGAGGACACGGACCGTGGCAAACCCGATCCGCAAGTGTTCTTGGTGGCAGCGAAGCGATTGGGGGTTTCGCCGG
>Ga0207156_10052_pt2 | contig 27845 bp, 20 predicted proteins | sample Alteio_BWMinHeat_24_FD_153514 | JGI IMG/M metagenome (GOLD analysis project Ga0207156, IMG submission 153514) | Enriched cells from forest soil in Barre Woods Harvard Forest LTER site, Petersham, Massachusetts, United States -... | ecosystem: Environmental > Terrestrial > Soil > Temperate forest >...
TTAGGATGTTGGAAGCAACGCTCTGATAGGCCTCACTTGATCCGTTGTTGCCGGTGAGGTGCCAGGCCGAAGTCAAAAGCTCGGTGCTTGAGCCGCTCCCCGTAGAGATGGAAGTAACCGCGTCCGGATTGGCGTAGCTCGTCCCTACATTGCCCTGGTAGGAATAGGTGTAGGTTTGGGCTGAGCCGGAACCGATGGTTTCGGTGCGGGTCAGGATATTTCCCAGCGGATCGTAGGTGTAGGCCTCGGTATACGGTTGCTGGCCGGTGGCCACGCCGGTTGCGGTGGCGCTCGTCAGGCGGTAGAGGTCGTCATAGACATAGGCCACGGTCTTTTTCGTGTCCGTGCTTGAAGCGTCGGTGGTCTGGGTGATGTTTCCGGCCGGATCGTAGACATAGCTTAGGTTCTGGACCGTGATCGGGCCGGGCAGGGTGCTGACCTTCTGGGTGAGTCGGTAGAGCTTGGCCGGGTCATAGGTGTTGGTGGTCACTTGGCCGTTGGCATAGGAAACCACGGCGGGTTGCTCGGTCGGGGAGTAGGTTGTGCCGGTGATGACGTTGGTAAATGAGGAGTCCGTGGATTCCTTGCGCTGGGTCTGATTGAGCAGGCCGCCTGCATCGTAAGCGTACTCGACCTGGGAGCTGTCGGGATTTGTGATTGTCGCTTGAGCTCCTTGGCGGTTGTAGGTGTAGGAGGTGACGAAAGGTGTCCCGGCAATTGTTTTTGATTCACTCGCTATCAAGCTAAGGGCGTTGTAGGTGTTGGTCTGCGTCAGTGCGGCCGTGGTTATCGAAGTCAGGCGGCCGATGCCATCGCTGCCGCTGTCGTAGCCATAGGTGACTTCTGTTCCGGCCTGGCCGGTGAAATCCTCGGTGGCCTGGCGGTTGAGCGCATCGTAAGTATAGTTGGTGGTCTGGTTGTTGGCATTAAGGCGGGAGGTCAGGTTCCCTGCGTCGTCATAGCCGTAGACCTGAGCCCCAAATGTGGTGTCGGCCGGCGCGTGCAAATCCTGGGCAGTCAAGCGCCTGCCCAAGCCGTCATAGCTGAAATTGCGGACGTTGCTGGAAGCGTCGGTGAGCTTCAGCAAATCGCCCAAATAATCGTAGGTATAGCTCGTCACATACGTGCTGCCCTGGTTGTGCTCGTCAACTTCAACGAGGTTGCCGTAGGCATCGCTCAAGGTGTCTTTGGTTTTGCCATTGGCATCGGTGACCGTGACTTTCCAGTTGTTGTAGGCGTTGACTGTAGTGCCGAGTGAGTTGGCCGTGCTCAAGACTCGCTGCAGCGGATCGTAGGTGTAGCTGACAAGCAAGGTGCTGGTCGTGGTCGGTGCGGTCTTGCTGCCGCCGCTGCCGAAGTAGGGGAGGGACTCCTGCATCAGAAGTCCAAGATTGTTGTAGGCAAAATCCTTGACCTGGTAATTGCCGGCCGCCTCGGTCTTGCGGTCTTGGAGCTTCCGGTTCAAGCCATCAAAATACGTGTAGGTGCTGACGGAGTTAGCAGCGTCGAGATAGCGGGTCTCTTGGACGCTGACGGCTCCGGAAGTGTCGGTGTAGGTATACGCGGCCTTGGTGACCAGTGTGGCAGGGCTTGATTGGTCAGGCTGATCGGTTTCAATGAGCCGGTCGAGGCCGTCGTACTTGTAGACGAATACGCGCGTGTTCGGGTCAGTGAGCTGCCGGACCTGGCCGGAAGAATAATCATAGGTGTAGGCCGCAGGCTGGCTCAAAGCATTGGTCACGGTCGCTGGGTAGAGGTGAACGGAATCGTAGGCGTAGGTCGTGGGGTTGTTCCGGGGGTCTAAGACCTGAGTAACCAGGCCATAGGTGCCGTCATACGATTTCTTGGTAGCAGCGTAGTGGCTCCCCGAAATCCAGTCGTCCTGTTCGGTGAGGTTGCCGACGCTGGCGCTTCCGAAGGCCTGGTTGTCATACAAAAACTTTGATTCCTTGGCCTTGTTGGAACTTTGGTCGAGTACGGTTATGTCGTCAGGCAAACCGATCACGCTGCCACCCGAGGCATAGGTGTAGTTGGTGGTGAATAGATCATTGCCGGTATCAGTGAAGCTTCCGTCATCTGAGCCTGAGACCTGTCCGTACTCTGTTTTTTGGGTCAGGTTGCCGGTTGAGTTGTCATAGGCATAGCCTTCGGCCTTGTCCGTGTGAGTCGAGAGGCCGTCATACTCTTGAGTCAGGCTTGCAATGAGCTTTACAAACCGGTTGGTACTGCCGAGGTCCGTGTCATCCCACTTGTTGATGGTCTTTTGATAGAGGGTCCCTGAACTGTTGGCAGTCTCAACCCGGTAGACCTTGCCGATCTTCCAGAAGTCGTCATTGTATTCGCCTTGCCCAGAGGCCCCTGAGTTCCCTTGATGGAAAAAGGTTTTGGTCGTATTGCCTGCGCCGTCGGTCTTGGTGATCGTGGCAAAGCCGGCAAACCTGCGGTCAGTTGGGGCTGATGAGTTGTAGTAAAAGGACCCGCCTTGATAGCTGTAGGTCGTCGGTACCGGGTAGCCTGAGCCGCCGTCGCCAAAGGTGACTTGAGACACTGTCTGGACAACCATAGGCAGGCCAGGGTTGAGCAGATGATTGGATGAGTCGCGGTAGGCCGTCGAGGGCTTGTAGGTCATGCTGGCCGTGCCGCCTTGGGAATAGGCCAGAGTAGAGAGCACGTCGGTCTTGCTGCCGTTGTTTAAGTTGATGCCGACTCCGCCGCTGGAATTGCCGACAATATCCGGCAGGCCGTCGCCATTGATGTCGATCAGGAGGGCGCTTGTGCCGTATTGATTGGTCAGGGCGACAGTGGGAGCCCAAGTCGTGCTTTGGACAAAGCCCGTGCCGGTATTTATGTACGCGGTGGAATGCAGTGTGCCGTACCAGTTGACCGATTGGACCATATCAATCAAACCATCGCCGTTGATATCGGCAAACCGGATGCCGGGGTCGCCGCTGCTCTGGCCCAAGAACGACAGGGACAGGCCGGGGAACGTTTCGCTTGAGGCCACGAATTGGCCCTGGCCGTTGCTTAAGTAAATGTTTTGGGTCGTGGTTTGAGTCTGCGCGTTGTAACTGATGCGCACGATGTCAGGGATGCCGTCGCCGTTGATATCAACATAGTTGGTTGAATTGGCGTTTCCGTCCGTGGACGGGTAGGGGAAGGTCCAGTTGGCCGTGGCATTGGTGAAGGTGCCGTCGCCGTTGTTCATGTACACGCCGCCGATTTGGTAAATGCCGTTGATGTTAGCGCTCGAGGTATAAAAGTCGGGCAGGCCGTCGCCGTTGAAGTCAGCGATAACGGTCAGTGAGTTGCCCATCCAGGTCAGGGGAGTCGGCAAGGAATAGTTGGCCAGGGTCCAGCCGTGGCCGTTGTTCAAGTAAATCTTTGAATCTGTGGAGCAGGAGGACAGGCCGTTGCAGGATACGGGAGCTGCGATCAAGTCCGCCAAGCCGTCGCCGTTGATGTCGACCGCCGTGTAGTTGTAGCCGCCGCCTGAGTAGCTCATAAACGGAGCCGGGGGCTGGTAGGCGCTCGACAGCGTCCACGTCCCGTCGCCGTTGTTGAGGTAGGTCTTTGCGTAATTGGTGCTGCCATTGTTCCAGGAAATCATGAGGTCGGGCAGGCCGTCGCCGTTGACATCGGCAAAGAGCGCGCTGCCGTCGTAGTTGATGGTTTCAGGCAGGCTCCAGCCGCTATTGTTGGTCCAGCCGGCCTGAGTGTTGGTCTTGTGCGTAAAGGTCACGGCCGGCAGGGTCACGGTTGTGCCTGTTGCTTCATCCGTGCCTGACTCAGTGATCGTGTGGAGCATTGAGCGGACCGCGTTCTCGCCGGCATTGTAGCCGAGGACGTACTTTTTCGTGATTGTCCCGGAAGTCTTGACGTCGATTTCATTGATGCGGTAGTTGCTCGTGACCAGGAAGGCTTGGGCATAGGATACGGTGGCATCGCTCCGGGACTGCCGCAGAAAATCGACTTCAAAGATGCCGGCAGTTGAGCCGTTGCTCGTGTAGACAATGCTGGCCGGATAGATTTGGCCGCTGTCTTTGTAGTAGGTATAGCTGATGAAATTGCCACTCGTATCCTGGACCTTCTCCAGCATCCATTTGAAGACTTTGCTTGCATCACTCGGGTTGTCCAAGCGCGTTGCGCTTTGAGAGCCGAACGTGTAGACCGTGCCTTTCTTGTCGGTGACTGTCCAGGTGTTTCCTGAGAGGGTGTATTTCAAAAAGTCGCCGTTTTCCACGCGCGGCGCGTAGGTCGTTCCGGACACTAACACCAAGTCACCGGACAGGCTGGAAGTGAAGTAGTTGTCGGTGTAGAGCTTGTCGGTGCCGGTCTTGTTGGACCGCAGGATTACTGGGATACTCGCTGACCAGCCGTAGCCAAACGCTCCGTCCGGACTCGGGTCCTGGCTGTTGTAGTTGAGTTTGAGATCCGGCTGCATGCCGTTTCTCCCTGGCGGGATGGTGATCGGGTAGCTATACGTCAACGCGCCTGTGGTTGGGTCGGGCTGGGGAATGATCTGCTTGGTTCCGGATACCCCGGCGGTTGGGATGATGGGATTGGGGCTGCTGGATGATTGGGCGCTGGCAGTCTTTGGGGACGGCTTGACCGGTGCCTTTGGTGTGGGCGTTGTGGCGGCCGGGGTCGTTGCTGCGTCAGTGGCCACAGGCGCGGTTGTATCGGGCGAGGTTGCAGTAGGACTTGCCGGAGTTGGGGAAGTTGGGCCTTGCGCGGCGGAATCGGCCGGAGCGGTCGGGGATACTGGCGCGGTTGTGTCAGGAGCGGTCGGCGTAGTGATGGTGGGAGTGCTCGAAGGATCAGGAGCAGTAGGCGCAGCGGGTGCACTGGCTGTTGTATCAGTCGATGGCCCGGTGCTGCCGGCATCTGTAGGAGGGGTTGCGGCCGGACTGCTTGGCGCAGTTGGTGCGGATGGAGATGGCGTCGTGGTATCCGGACTCGCGGCGGCCGGTGGAGTTTGAGGTGTCGTGCTCGTCCCGGTACTTGTGTCGCTTGAGGGTGCGGCGGAGCTTGAGTCGGCAAATACTCGGGCGATCGGGGCGAGGGTAAATATGACAAGTAAACCTGAGCACACTGCTTTGGATACCCGGCTGGTGCGGAGCCGGGACAGGGGAGTGGGGGCCATAGTGAAGGGTGGCTTTAGTTAATAATTGGGTTAAAAAGGACTCAAGAGCGCTTTGATGGGATGGGACAAAAACTCGGTATATCTATGCCCAAAGAATAAATGGAAACGTGGGTTCGGTCAAACTTTGCAAAAGATTGTGGGTGCTTTAGGGCCTGACCTTGATCTTTCTCGGATGGGCGTCTCCACCTTCTTTTGAGTAGCCGTCAACAACTGCCGGTAGAACCGATCCGCTAACAACGCCGTCGAAGGTGGCGTCGCCAGCAGACATCAAGAGACCAGAAAAGGCCTGCACGCACACGTCGGCATCACTCGACCCGTGTGCGGCGAGCTGCCTCCGATGGGTAAAGTACTTTTGCTTCCCGTCGAAGCTCATAGAGTGCGGGGTTGTGATCTCCGGAGAAACCGGCGTAGCAAAAGCGGCTGCTACGTCAATGAATTTCCCACCCTTGATCTTGTCAGTTGGCAGCGTGACTCTGCCTGTGAACCAAATCTGCCGGCGCGCGGTAAGCGGCGTGTTGCCGATTCTCACCAACTCGGCGCCGACTGCACCGACGATCGGCGCAGAAGCACTCGACCCACCAAACCCCTGGATATTACCGTCGCTTCCCACGGCAACATTACCCCCGCCAGGAGCGCCAGCCTCAACCGTGTTCATACCATAGTAGGCAAACGACGTTAGCTGGCTCCCGGTCGCGTCGGTTGCGGCCACGGTCATCGCGCCTGAAATGCACCGCGCGCCTGAGCCGACCCCGTTTGCCGTGGGCGCTTGGTCAAGATCATAGACCGGATCGGTTATACTCGGCTGGTTCCCGGCTGCCATTGAGATAAAGACGCCCGAAGTCTCGAGCTCGTGGTTCAAGTCCCGGATCATCACAAGGTCCGGACCGTCACCGTTCAAGCCCAGCGACAGGTTGAGGCCAACGAAGTTCATGCCGGCCTGGTGACCTGAAGCGTTCCATAGGGTCTTCTGGTCGAGCACGTACTGCTGTGCTGCGATGATGGAAGAGACGAAAAACAGCCCGTTGTCATCAAGTTTGGCAAACCAGAACGCCATAGATGACGAGCCACTCAACGTCATATCGGCCTGGGCCGATACTCTCGTCTCGTGGTTAACCTCATCAATGAGGTACGTAGCGTCTTTGCCGGGCACAAAATTCATGCCCCACAAGCCGTTGTCGGGCCTGTGGGCGTCCAGGGCGGGACTTGAGTTAAACCCGCTTCCCAGAAACGCCATGACGCCGCGGTCTCCTGTGTGGCTTTGGATGAAGGGCTTGGCCACGTCGGCGCGAATGCCGATGTATACCGGCGTGCCCTCGTACCAGCCCACTTGGGCCGGTTGTCCGAACGTGACCTGCGGCTGGATCGAAGCTTCAGCCTCGTTCGGGATGCGGGGGATTCGGCCTTTGCGGTCCGGGAAGGCTTTCTCGACCGATGGGTCAGAGAGCACTGCTTGCGTGAGTTCTTTGGTGCTCAGGGTGTCGCTGGTTACCAAACGAACCTCGTGCGTGTCTTTCTTGACCACGATCACGCGCGCAGGGTTCTGCGGAGCGTTCGCTGCCACTGATGCAGTGAGAAATGTTGAGGTTGCAACGGCTAAGAATAGGGCCGTCAGGAGGGAAGACGCTTTTTTCATCATTGGGTTCACTCACACTTTCCGCGCCGTGGCAATGCTGCCTTCTAAAGAGTCAGCACAAACGTATTTGACGCGGCTCCGGTTGAGTCAAAGACCTGGATGTTGTTCTCACCCGACTTGAGCCCGAGCTTTTTGGCCTTGGTGTGCAACACAATTTCCGTATCGGATTCGGAAACAAGCCTGCTTGTCCTGTCAACGCCGTTGATCAGAATTTTGGGACTGCTGCCGAAGCGATCACCGGTAATGGTCAGGTCTTTTCTGGCCCAGGTTACGTTGGCTATCACAGGCGTTTGCGGCTGGACAGGCGTAAAGGTCGGGTCCAGGGCTGCGCCGAGGTTGGGAATGCCGAACCTGAATCTGGGAGTTGTATCGGCAATCGGTGTACAGGTCTGCTCAAGCCGCAACAAGGCCACATCCGGGTCCGGTTCGATGTATATGCGGATTGCACAGTAAATACCGCAGACCATTGCGGTGGCAGCGGAGCTGCAACAGGCATTCCCGTTGACTCCGCCGGCAAAGGGCAGATCAACTGGTACGTCCCTGCTCGGACCAGCGAAGGCTACGAGCTGGGGGCTGAAATCCGTAAAGGGGTCCCAAAAATTCTGGTGATCGACTCCGCCCACGGCAACAACGTTGTCCATACCAGGACTCTTTGAGTATCCGGCTGGAAACGGCCCGCTGTCTGCGGTGACTTCTGTCCCGCTATTGCCTGCTGCGCAGAACAGGATTATCTTCCGCGTGGCTGCGTCCATAATCGCGGCCCGGAGCTTGGGCGTGTCGGTGCAATTCAAGGACAGGTTGGCGGCCAAGATATGATGGCCGCTGTCAAAGCGGTTGTTGAGATAATTGAGGGCGTCTGCAACCCGGTCTCCGGGAATGGCGGACTCATCAGTTGACTTAATCACTTTCACGTCTAAAAGCCTGGCGTCCTGGACAAAGACTCCCAGGATGCCGGCAATCCCTGCGTGGACATCGCTTACAGGGTCATTGGCGTGGGCACAAATGATCGATGCCATTGCCGTTCCGTGAGAACCAGGGTCGGGGTTGGTCTGGTCAACCGGTTCATCAGTGAAGTTGACCCGGTCTGAAACCTTTTGCAGGTCTGCGATGTTGTCGTCAACGCCGGTGTCGAGGATGGCGATCTCTAGGGGCTCGGCCGGGGCAGCCGCGCCGTGCTGAATGATTCGAAACCATCCCGTGGTGAGTCCGACTTGGCGGGCAACATCAACGCTGCGAACGTCGCTCGGTATCCATTCATTGGTTTGGGCCTGGAGCGCATAGGGAGACAGGACAGCGGCAAGGCACAAGACGAATAGCAGAGGCAGAGCACCATAACTGTCATACAAGTTTCGGCGCCGCTTTGCTATCCTTCTCTGGCGGTTTGCCTTGGCTTTGACAATTTGCGGATCGGGCATCATGCGTAAGGTGACCTCACAGTAGCCTTGAAGATGTCCATCGCTCTGGAGAGAAAGAAACGCGATCTCCGGGCGATGCCTCAATACGATGAAAGCCTAGGCTCATTTAAGCCTAGGCGCAAGCGATATCTTACACTTGGGTTTGCATTGGCGTTCCCTTCAGGAGGACAGTCCTGATGGGAAAAGCTGCGCGCCTCAAACCCGCCCGCCTCGGGGAGAAATTACTCCAGATCCGTGAGGCCCTGGGGCTCTCGCAAAACGGCATTATCAGGCGACTGAAGTTTCCCGAACCAATCTCGCGGGAGCATGTCTCGGCTTTTGAATTGGGGAAGCGCGAGCCGCCGCTTTTGGTTCTTTTGCTCTACGCCAGGGCTGCCGGCGTGGCAATAGACGTGCTGGTTGATGATGCGCTTGATCTGCCGAAACGACTGCCGGCGGTAAAGAAGGCGAGCAAAGCCTGAGCCGTCGGCGGGTATTTAGGTCAGTGGCTAAAGAACTCTTTACCGCTGATGATCCGCACGTTGCAAAACGGCTTGATCTGGGCAAAGTGTTTTATATTGTTAGTAACCAGAAGCGCGCCAGCGCGTCGGGCGGTCCGGGCAATAAGCACGTCCCGAACAATGCGGGAAATTTCATCTGGGTGGAGCTTTGGAGTTTTACCTTTTGCTTTTGACTTCAAGCCACGCAACAGGGAATTGAGGACCTTGCCGGCAAGCCACCAATCCTCTCCGGTTGGCACAAGTAGTGTGCCGGCTTTTTCGTGAAAGAGTAGAGAAGCATTCCAGAATTGAACCTCTGATTTATCAGCGGCACCGGCAGTGAGTTCTTGAATGACCACGGCAGACATACGAAAACTGGCAGGGAGAAGGGCAAGGGCGGCTTTGTAAGCAATGAATACCGAGGTGTCAAAGGTAACAATCGGCATTACGGCTTTTTCCCGTGATGCGCTTCATACCTCGTCTGAACTAGCTCTGGGACCGGCTTGCGGCGTTTTGGTTGCGGCGGTTGTTCGCCGTTCTGCGTAGTGTCTTCAATCAGACGCTTGCCTCGGTTCGCATAGGTATATTCCCAAGCGCGAAAGGTGGCTTCAAGAGCTTGTTGCTGGGCGGTCTTGCGTTTGGCACCGCTGGTCTTTCTTGCCTTGCTCGCCTTGGTTGATGCTGCTGTCATTCGTTTAGTCTCCTGGTTTGATTTCATAAAAACTATACCATAGCTGGGAACACCAGTGAGAATGTGATCTTAGTCCTCATCCCTGAATGTTTTCGTCGAAAGCGGCCAGGCCTTGCCAAGGCAGACAACCTTCATACCTGGCCGGCGATACTTACCGCGCGAGGATTTACACTGCACGTTACAGGGTGGCTGTAGCCGGAAGATTAACAAACACTCGATGTCGTCCACTAATTTCTTAGAAAGATTCATTCCTTCAGGCAGTTCAACCTCCGCAACTATGGGGCAGTGGTTTTTCGTTCGTTCATTGATGCAGTCCCAAACCTCGCTCTTGGCGTCATAATTCCACCGCTGCCGAATGGTGGTTCCGTAGCATTTGCCGAAGTAATAGAGGGCCGGTTTTATTGGAGCGAGATAGGCATAGAGCCCACGGCTGTAGCTCCAACGAGGGTCGTCATCATCCCCAATGTCATACCAGTGCAGCTTGATCGTGAACTCTTCAGCCATAGTAACCTGAGCCTATGCGCGGATGCATACCTGCACGGCAACGTCTACATTTTTGCACGGGGCCGCGTGCAGTTTTCCTTGTTTCAAACTCCAAACCGTGTAGCCTGTCTTGCCTTTTTCTTTGCTGGGCTGGCCGTTGAGGACGGCCCACTGTCCTTCTGTGACAAGGCGGATAACGACTTCGGAGCCGGGGGCGAGCTTAGGGATTTCAAGCAGCTTCCTGCCGGCGTCCTCGACGATCAGGTTATCGGCCTTCGGATCGATAGCTACAATCCGCTTGTTGGTCGCCCAGACCAGAAAGTCTGGATTGAATGTTCGGGTGCTACCCCGATCCAATAGAGGTATCTCGTATCCTCCCTGCGAGGGATTTCTACACCATACTTTGTTTGTTCTGTCGAGAGCCTGGGCAAACTCCTTCTCTAATCCATTCAAGTCGCTATAGGCTTCATGGAGTGCATTCTTGAAATGAACCAAGCGCGTCTCATTTACTGGCACACTGTCTACGACGTATGGGTTATCAAGCGCGTTTTGCACAATTGCCGAATGCTCAATGTAGGCGTCAGCAACTTTTTCCGCTCGCTCCCTAATAAGTTCTGCCGCAGAGCTATTGTATTCTATTAAGACGTCAAATTTCGGGTGTTCGATATCGCAGAGGTGTGCAGCCTTTCGATGCCGCCTTTGCAGCTCCCGGAGGAACACCCAGCGCGCGGTAACTCGATTGCTGTGCTCCATTTCTACCCACGCTTCTTTTGAATTGGAGTCCTTGCCGATTGTCTGTAGCACCTGAATGCGTCCGCCCTTCCCGACTGTATCTTCCGTATTGGGCAGGTAAGTCGGAATCATTCGTACAATGTCAGAAATCGGGCCTTTGGCATGAACGGAATTGATTGACACATTTGGCACTTCTTTATGCTTCAGCGGCAGTCGCGTCGGTCGGTCTCCTCCATGACTACTCTTCGTGACGGTGAGGCTTATTTCCGGAGCATCGGCTGTTAGTTTGCGCTTAACATCAGCGATGATGGCCTCGAAGACGCCTTTCTCATCAGTGCGAATATAGAAGTGGGCAGTATTAAGAATTGGTGCGGAATAATGCCGTGCTCCTGGCTGGCGCAGAACACGGCCAATAATCTGAGTTACCTGGTCTGGCGAGCCCATATCCTTATCAATATAGGCGAAGCAACAAGAGGGATCATCCCATCCTTCTTGGAGCGTTAGGTTGAAGATGATGTGACGATAGTCGCCGGCAATGAATTGGTCATAATCGGAATCGCCGCCCGAGAAGAGATTTAAAGTTAGCGGCGGGGGGAATTTCGAATCGAATTTGAGTTCGCAATAGACGGCAATCTCTTTCGGGTCAATGCCACAGCTTTCGACCAGGTGGCGCCAGATTAGAATGGGCCGTGCCATCCGATCGGCAAAAGGTCGGGCGATGTCTTCCTTGATCGAAACACCATCAATGACGTTGGTGTTGCTTACATAGATGGCTTTCGGTTTAAAATCCAAGCCCAGCCGTGGAGCAGTCGTATTGGCCTTTTTCATTTGGGCCAACAGCTCATTTATCGCGATCTCCATGGGCGTGACGTACCCACAGAGCATGATGTGTTTTTTAACAAGACCGGACTTTACGACTGCCGAACTCTTTACAGCGGTGACGAAGCTGTCATCGTCCCAATGTTTATCCTGCCTGAGGCGCTCGATGATATTGGCTAAGGCATCGGGTATCCGCAGTGTTGCACTTGCTGCGATAAGAGCATCTGGGTCCAGCTCCCGAAGCAGCTCCGTTTGCTGATTTGAAAGATTATGCCCTTCATCATAGACAACTATAAAATGACGCTTTCTCCCCTGGCTGTCCTTCCGCGACCTTAGCATTTCCCAAAGGGATTTATCAGCCACATCAAGGCCTACCTGAAAAATCTTTCGGTCTCCCTGCTCCTTGTCTTTTTGGTTAAACTTCCCAACCGTGGCCACGAGAATCAGACCCTGCGAGCTATCTTCAACGTCGGTAGGCTTACAATCCAGCAGTGGTTTTACATTAAAGCCGCCCACCAAGCTTGAATACTTTCCATTGGCGAGGTTATTGAAGGTCTGCCACACAACGACTCTACCTTTTGACAACCACAACACTATAGGCTCGATTGATAAGCGGCTTCGAATTTGCTCGATGGCATCGGCGAGTATTAGTGTCTTTCCGCTCCCTGTAATTGAAGACAAGTTTTGATAAAAAGGAATAATCCTGGTGCGGGTGATGGCCGCTGGCTCCTCCATGTACGCATGAAAGCGTTCGGCTATTTGGGATGATGCGTCGATCTGGAAAGGAAATAAATCCACTAATCTGGGGCCTCCTCATTGAACGGGTCGCTGTTTTCATTTAGCCCAAGGTGAGCCAGAATCTTGTCTGGAATTTTATAAAATCGAACATTTTTAGATTGGTAAACTTCGTAGCGCGCATAAACGTGGTACGGCGGTTTAAGGGCGGCTTTCTTCGCGTCCTGCAACACTAAATTGTAGCTTGCAACGTCGAGCTGTCCGACAGGTCCGCCTCCGTTGTTCCAAACAATAAAGTAACCCTCTTCCTGCTGATTCTTGCCTACTAGATACGTAAATTTTGGATCTTCAATGCGAATCAGATTCGGGCTGTTTCGGCTGCCGGTTTCCCAGTGCGATGTGATAACCACGTCCACCAGCTCATCCTTTTTCATAGACAAGACGGTCTTCGCGTCGATCTGGCTGGTCAGCATGCGGAATTCAAAACCTCCGCCTAGGGGTTCGGCGAGCTTCTTCAACTTTCCAGTCTCGGAGGGCCGCTCTCCAGTGATGGCGTTTTTGAGTCTTTGCCATGTGAGAGTGCGAGCGTACTTGTCGCCGTTGTCGGGTCTTCCTTGCTCAATCAAAATGAATCGGCGATCTGTCCCGCTCTCTTCGTTCAATGCAAGGACCGCGTGGCCCGTCGTCCCTGAGCCGGCATAAGGGTCCATCACTACGCCGGTGGGGGGACACCAAATCTGGATGATTTTGCGGATCAGTCGGAGTGGCTTGACGGTCTCAAAGTTGTGCCCCTTTCCAACAATAGCGTCCAGATCCTCAATACCGTCGCGCGTTCGACCACTCATAGTGCGAAGCCACGAAACGGCACCGATCGCCGGGGGAGCTTCGTCGTCTTCAAGCCAGAACGACTGGGGGACCGCTCCCTGTTTAATAAGGCTCTTGTGGCTCTTTTTTACAGGCTTTTGCTGGCCGTCCGTACCCCAATACAGAAGTGGCCAATTTCCCTTGGATAGTCGCGCCTCGACAACATGGTTACTGCGGCTCACAAGGGTTTCCTTTTCTGCCTTAGTCTTGGCGTTGGACCATCCCCTGAGTGTCAAAGCTTTTCCGCGGCCGTCACCTATATCGGCGTCTTCATAGTCAATCCCCCATTCTTCCAGCCACTGCTTCATCATGGCTCGCTTGTTTGCCCAGTGGCGAATGCCTGGGTTGTGGAGTATTCCTGTAAAGGGCGATTGGATCGCGTAATCACTCTTCTTGCTGCTCCCTTTACCCGTTAAGTCGCCCTGCTTCCATTCCCCCAGCTCATCCTGATCAATATTGGAGAACCGGGCATCGGAGAGCGCAGAGCGGGAAACCTCGCCGGTCCTCGATAGGCCCGCATCCTTACCGTAAACGAGAACGTACTCTGTCGTGATTGTTAGATGGGCCGATTGGTTCTTGGGCGTTGTTTTTTGCCAATTTATAATGCCCAATCTGTTTTCCTCTGAGAATACTTCATCCATCATCAAGCCGAGATCGAAGAGTTCATTGTCGTCAATGCAGATTGCAATGACCCCCTGGGGTTTGAGCATCGCCTTCATCATCTGAAGGCGCGGCAACATAGCCTTCATCCATTTGGTGTGCCGGGAGCCGTCTTCTAGTGTTACGAGTGTTCCTAAATCAGGGTCGTTGGGATCTTCGTCCCACCGGTCGTTGTAGCGAAAATACTGGCCAGTGTTGTACGGCGGATCCGTAACTATCAAATCAATCTGGCCGCGGTACTTGTAGAGCGTCACCATTGCCTGCAGGTTTTCGCCCTCGATGAGGAGATTTTTGCTTTGCTCCTCCGCTGTGCCGACGTGAAGGTCCTTGATACGTCGCGTGACGCGCGGGCGGACTCTTCGTGCAATATCCATGGCGGTCCGCTTGCCATGGAAGCTGAGGCTCACGCCTCCGTTCACCATGCGCTTCACCATTGCGATCAGATCATCGCGGTCGAGTAGCTCTAAGCCGTCTGTTATATGATCAGTTAATTTCAAATCGTACTAAACCCCTTGAAGAACTCCCGGTGATTCCGTCCGCCACTTTAAACTGAGGCGCACCTTTGTTTGATGGAGCTGAGGACAGGACATGAAACCATAATAGACTCGTGAAGTACAAACTCACTTGCCGGCGTATTTTATTTTTAAATCGTCGAGGGCTTCCTGCACGAGCTCTGACTTCTCGGGCTTGCGGCCGGTGCGTTTCCGCTCCTGGAGCTGGATCTCCTCGAGGGAGGTCGGCTGGTCTGCCCGGATTATAAACGTGGCCCGGACCGTCTCCGGCTTCCCTTCCCTCGCTCGTGTATTACTGTGCATCGGTATTACTGTGTTACTAGTAGCAAGGCTGGTGAAACTTCTGCGGGTCTTGTCTGCGTCTTTAATTGGCGTGCGCTTTGCCACGGCTGAGCACCTCCTTTGCTAAGTCCTCGTAGGCCAGGGCTGCCGGCGAGGTCGGGGCGAATTGGATAATCGGCTTGCCGGAGGTGGCGGCGTCGGCCATCCGGACTGTCCGGGGGATCTCGGCCTTAAAGACCAGGCGGCCGTATTGCTTGCGCAGCTGCTCGACGGCTTCGTTTGAATGGTTGGTCCGCGAGTCCGTCATCGTGGCCAGAACCCCCAGGACGGTCAGTGTGTCGCAATCTGCCACGTTCTCTTTGACATCCTCAATGGTGCTCCATAGGGCCGACAGGCCGCGGAGGGCCAGGAATTGAGCGGCACAAGGGATAATGACCTGGTCGGCCGCAACGAGGGCGTTCAAGGTTAGAAGGCCAAGGCTCGGCGGGCAATCAATCAGGGTGACATCATACCCTTCTGCGATCGGGTCCAGCTTGCCTTTGAGGATCCGCTCCCGGCCGGTGCGCCCAACTAACTCAATCTCGGCCATTGCCAGGTCGATGTTTGCCGGGATCAGGTCACAGCCAAACTCGGTTTTAAATACGGCGGCGCTGAGGTCGCCTTGTTTCTTAGCCAGCGCGTTGTAGACCGTTGCCTCGGCTTCGTCCGGATTGAAGCCTGCGCAACTGGTGAGGCTGGCTTGCGGGTCGAAGTCCACAAGCAGCACGGATTTCTCGAGGTCCTGAATGGCGGCGCCCAGAGATAGAACCGTGGCGGTCTTCCCTACCCCGCCTTTTTGGTTGGCTACTGCGTATATCGGCATACGGCCTTCCCTTCCCTGTTACCGTGTTACTGTATGCCTATGCTACTGTATTTCTGCTATCGGCGCCAAGATAAAACGGGCCAACCTTTGATGCAACACTGTGGAGGTAGACTCCCCCCGCTCTTTGAAGCTTGAACAGGTAGGACTTGGCGGATAACATAGGCCGCTATGCGGATCGGCTTCACTGGCACCCGGAAAGGTATGACGGCCAAACAGAAAGACTCTCTGCTCCGGATATTGACTGAGTACCGGCCGTCTGAATTCCATCATGGGGATTGCCTGGGAGCTGACGCTGAGGCCCATAGCATCACTCAGACGCATTGCACAACGGCACGCGTGATCATCCATCCGCCCACGAATCCGGCGCAGCGCGCATTCTGTCATGGGGATGGCTACCGTGTGGGGAAAGAGTATCTGGCGCGCAACCGTGACATTGTGGATGAAAGCGATATGTTAGTTGCGGCTCCGGAGACAAGGGAAGAGCACCAAAGGTCCGGGACCTGGGCGACAATTAGATATGCGCGCAAAAGGAGTATGGCGGTGGTGGTCTTAGAGCCCTGATTCGCCTGCTTGTGTCACAAAGACAGAGACAGAGGATTCAGCACATGAACGTTTCTAGGCTGCTCGGCTGGTCCTCGCTGTTAAACGCTTCGCGGAGGCCGATGTGGATCTATAAAGACATCGTACGCGACGCGCAAGCCGTCCGCGCGGTTATTGATGTGCGAGATTGCGTATTCTGTCAGCAGAAAATGAAGCTCATAAAAGAAGACATCTCGCACCCTCAAAGCGGGATTGATGCGGTTGTCCTGTCCATCACCTTTTGCACTATGTGTGGCTGGTGGACAAAGAAAAGAGACGTCTTCACATTTTTTGATAACTTCAATACGACCAACTACGCTGACGGAGCCGTGGGCAGCCTGCGTGAACTCGATGTATCAGACCAGTCGGTACCAGTTGAAGAGATTCGCTCTTATCTGGCAGCTAGGTATGATCAGCGGTTCCATGTCGACCCGTGGAGATTTGAAGAGGTAGTGGCTAGCGTTTATAAGGACATCGGATATCGTAGCAGGGTTACGGCACGCAGTGGAGATGGTGGAATTGATGTGGTGCTCGATGGGCCTGGAAACTCCGAAATCGGAATCCAGGTTAAGAGGTACAGGGATAAGATAAAAGTCGAGCAGATTCGGTCATTCGTAGGAGCCTTATATCTTAAGAGAATGCTTCGTGGCATTTTTATTACAACATCCGCATTTCAGTCAGGCGCAGAGGATGTGGCTAGATTATCAAGAGCCAGGGGAATACCAATAGAGTTGGTTGATGCAGACAAGTTCTATCAGGCACTTGGCATAGCGCAGCGTCGAGCTTATCGATCTCTCAATGACCCAGGTGCGCCATTTGTGAATGCGCCATTGATACCTTTAGGTTTCTCATATTAACCTGACAAACAAAAGGCGCGCGGGCTTAGATAGCTCGCGGCCTTGTATAGAAAGAGCACTTCCCTTCCCTGCTTTAGGGCTCGGTCGTTGTTACCTCGGGTCCCGGCTCGGACGTCGCGCCTCGCGATTCTTCCGCGGGCCCCTTCGGCCGCGGCCGGCGCCGATTTCCAGCCGGCGCCGCTCGCCTCGATCGCTTGCCTGCCGCTTGACTCAATACGCCGGCAATCGTTCTGAGGCTCGCCGCAATATCCTCGAGGACCACATATAGGCCGGGTGGGACTTCTGCCGTCGCGGGCTCCGGTGGTGGTTGCGGGTCAAGTGGGTTGCTGAGGGGCGCGTCGGGCTGGTGGGCGGCCGGTTGCTGGTGGTCACGGCTTGGCTTCTCGGGTGTATCTCGTGACGGTGGGGTGCCGGTATCCCCTGCTTCAAGGAACCACGCTTGAATTTTGAGGCCTGCTTCCCGGAGGTTGCAGCCTTCTTTCTTCGCCACAAAGTCAATGACGTTGCCTCCGACCTTGCAGTAGAAACAGTGAAAGATATTCTTCGCGATATTTACCTGAAACGAACGGTTGCCGGTTTTGGGGTCCTGATGGATCGGGCACGGGCCGCGTAGCTCGTTGCCGTGACCCTTGAGGCCGGTGATGCCGTAGTGTTGAAGTAGCATTCGCATTGAAACATTCTGGCGAATCAGCGCAAAATCTGCCTGCTCTTTCGTTGCAGTCATTAAATCCTCCTGTGCTGGGATTGATTGGGCTTGAGTGGTGTTACTGTGTTGCTGTATTACTGTGCTGCTGTACTACTATATGCGTATATTACTGTATTTTTAATGTCCATAATAGTGGCAGATGAAACACAGGCCTTCGGTAGAGGCGGGCTCGCGCTTGCAGCGGCGGCACATAGCCGGGCCGCATACTTGCTCCTGGTGATATTCCAGGCTTGAGTAGCTGCCAAACCCTGCGCCGCAACCGCCACAGTGGAACGGGTGATCACGGTACGATTTGGGCATCGGGTTTAGGGATCAAGGATGGAACGAGGGCGGTCCCCTTCCCGGTCATTGGGACTGAACCAAAGCTTGCTCAAAATGACATCCGGGTGTTGATAGTAGTAAGGGATTTGCTTGGGTTTGCCGCCTTGCTGTGCGGTGATTTGTTCGGTGAAATATTGCGATGAGGTAAACCAAAACAGATTCGATGCCTTCGGGCCTGAGACGGCGGGGTGGGCTGCGGCCTGGCGCAGGGTCTCGGCCCAGTCTGTATCAAGCGTCTCGATGAGGACTGCCCGGATGCTTGGCGCTTGTAACCGCGCCTGGTGGTTTTTGCGTTTGACGATCGAATGGAAATGGCCACGGAACTTTTTTATCATCCGGGTCGTGTCCGTGGTTTTGCGATCGGCTTCATAGTAGAAACTCGACTGCTGCTGATTGTCAGCTCGGGAAGGGAACTGAAGGGTAAAGAAGGCATCGGGCCGGTGCGGGATACTTTCCGGCTGCCCTGTTTCGTAGAGCATCTTTCGCCTCTGGCCGCGGATCACTTCGGATTTGTATCCGAGGCCGGGCGTCCGGACCGTGCTATGGAGATCCGGACCCTGTTTGAAGTCGGCAAGGATTACTTCGTCGCCGGATGCGCTACAGGCCAATTCAAGCATTGCCCGGAGCCTGGAAATCATCAGCTCGTGGCGGACAAAAAGGTGGTGGCCCTCGCTGGCCTCTGTGCCTCCGTGGGATAGTCGCTCAAAATCCAGGTCGTCTGCTTCTCTGACTCCGTGCTCGGCCAGAAGTTCTAAGGCGTGGGGGCTGTCGAGGTAGTAAACAAACTCCTCGGGAAAGCCGCGGAGGTCAAAGAGCACCAGCCGGTTGATGAGGTGGTGTTTGTGGTAGAGGGCCTGCAGATGGTAGTAGAGGTTTCTGCGGTCGCCGGCAATGAGCCGGAAGAGCAGAGAAGTGGGAATGAAGCGGTAGCGGTCAATCGTGTCGATGATCGCCAGGGACGTGGGGGTAATCTGGTGGCCCGCTACCCGGCGCACGGCCGCATAGTTGGGGTCGCGATTGTATTTTGAGAGGATGGGGCGGGTCATAGAATCAAAATTAGCTGCGCTTGCTGGTGTTGGTGGTTAGGGGCTGGTCCCGCCCGCTGTCGAGGTGGTAACCGCCGACTAACCTCGCTCGAGGTGAACCCTGCGGTTAGTTAGGGCGAACCCGGAGCGGTCCCTTTTGGAAGCGGTGAGCGAAAAAAAGGGTGCACCCGGTTTTAGGGTGCAAGCGCAGCGCTCGGCCGGCAGGTTATGCTCGGCCGAGCGTCGGGGGAGGTTAGTCGGCGGTAAGCCGACAGCGGGCGGGGCTGTAAAGTGGCACCGGTAAGGTGCAGGCTTACGCAAACAAGGTGCGTGGGGTAGTGCGTAGACTAAACAGACGGGCCTCGCGGCGGTTAGGCTGCGGGGGGGTTGGGATCGACGGGGGTGGTGCTGCCAGATTGTATGACGTGTTTGATCATAATGTTTTTTACGGCGGCGGTAACGAGTTCTGAGTTGGTGGTGTATTTGGGCTTCCAAAACGGGCTGGTTTTGAACTCGGTTAAGGCCTGGTTGTAGAGGGCCTGATGTTCCTCGTCGGAAAGCTGCGCTAGGTAGGCTTTGGCGTTCTCTCTGGCCTGCTCGTCCTGGGAGACCCTTTGGAGTTCTTGTCGGACACGCGCCTCTGTTTCGATGCGCGATGCTTTCTGGGCAGCGGCCTGGACTTGGCGATAGTCGTAATGGGCTAGGGCGCGGCGCTCGTACTGAAGGATGCCACCAAAGGCTTGTATTTCAAACTTGGTTTTGGGGGCTTCCTGGTGCGCGTAATCCACGATATAGGCGGCTTTCTCGGGGCCGTGGTTAGCAATGAGGCTGATTGCCTGGTCAAGGGCTTTAGAGGTCAAACGTATGTCGTCATCGGTGAGCTTATGAAAAAGCCGGTAGAAGTGCTTAAGAAGGTCCTCGGCGTGGGCGGAGATCTGGTCTTTGGTAGTATCTGAAATAACAAGTTGATTGTTGATTTCAGATTCAGACTCTCCCCTATCGCTCTGCGGGTCCGGGGTGGCTAGCTGTGTGGGGGGCTCGATTGGCTCGGTTTGAGGAAGTGTGGCGAGAGACCCTTTGCGGATAACTATCTTGTCATCTTTTCCGTCCTTGGTCTGCTCTAAGGCTGCTGAAACAATCCGGCCGGTAGTGAGGGGTAGTCCTTGGAGCTCCTTGCAGGCTTTTTCGAGCACCTGCCTGCGGTGAGCGCGGTCACGATATCGGATTCCCTCGAGCCTGAAGTCGTCGAATAGTTCCTTGCCCCTGCGCTCATAGATAGTCTTATCGGCAAGGATTAAATCGAGGTGTGAATAAAGCATTTGCCCTATCTCACTTTTGAAGCTGATAACGGTCTCTATGAGTACCGGCTTGGTGTGGTTGTCCAGTATGTTCTTTTGGATGTCGTCGTCAAATTTGAAATAGCCCGAGGCGGTGGTAACGTGGCCGTCATTTTTTCGCTGCATTATTTTGAGGGTGGCCAGGATAGTGAAGGGAATGAGCTTGCCGCCGGCGGTCTTAGTTTTCTTTGCCGTGTTGTCGTAGTAAGAGTCGGTCCAAATAATACCGATGGTGCGAAGCCGGGTTAACGACTGTATGAGGGAACGGTTGACATTCCTCCCCCACTTTTTCTTGAGGACCCGAGCGAGCTGTTGGAGGGAAAAAAATGTGGCTTCGCGGGGTCGGCCGGCCGCCTCCCAAATTTTGACCAGGGTGTAGTAGGCTTTCTGGTCTTCGGTGGTCAGGGTGCCGAGTAAATCCGTGGCGTCGACTATCACCTGCTGGACGAGTTCCTGACCCTCTGGACCGGGGGTTACTCGAGTAAATGTACGGGCCTTTTTGAGCGGGCTGTGCGAGGGGTACCAAAGCGGCCATTTTTCAAGATTGCGATCGGGACGGATGCGTTCGGGGCGCGGCGCGGAAACCTTCTGAGGCACAAGGGGTGGCCGAGCCGGAGTGGTCGAAAGTAATTGCGGGTCTAGTGGAGTTGAAGACATAGCGGGTGTATCAGCCGCGCTGCCGCGACTTATTGGGGGTTCTGGTCTTGGTATATACCACGGGTTGTGGTGGGAAGTCTATGCGCTTTAAGGGCTAAAGGGTTTTATTTCTCTGGCATCGGATGATTGGCGCGTTAGGTTCATTGTAGCTTAATAGCCATTTTTTTAAAAACACACGCGACTTTTGAGTTGGTCGGACTCCCCTACTGCGGGGCTATCTAAAGAAGTGTGTAAGTAAGTATCTAAATAACTATCTAGATACTATCCCGGTGAAAAATTTAGGCTGAAGTACTTGTAAATCAATAGTTTCACGTCAACCGGTTGACGGGCAGTACCCCAAGTTTTGACAGGTGTTACCCCAAGCTCTGACGGGCAGTACCCCAAGTTTTGACAGGTGTTACCCCAAGCTCTGACGGGCAGTACCCCAAGTTTTGACAGGTGTTACCCCAAGGAATGCTCTCGATTGAATGGGTAGTTATCCCCAGAAATTTTAGAGGATATTTTTTGAAGGGCGGTTAGAATTTCGCTCGAAGTCTGCAGAGAGCGCAAAGTTTCAGTGTCCGCATTATACCATAGACCTGAGCACCGGGGTTGATGGGCGGTGGAAATATGGTTAGGCAGGGGTAGGGGAGGGGAGTGGATAACTTCGGTCTCTGTGATTGGAAGACCGGCCGCGATCCGGGGGTCTGGCCCCCAGCGTACTTTCCCAGGCGCAAGTTTTGAAACACGACAAAGCTACTTGCGTCTGCCTCCTCAACGATGCAGGAAGCGACTAGAAATTATCATCAAAGGGTCGGCTGCCTTAATCCCTTTCCGAGGATGTTACGGTCCAGGTCAGGGTGTTTCGCTGTGCCCGGACTGGCAGCCGAAAAAGGGCTAGAGGCCAGTCTCTTCATTGTAACATCCAAGCGTCTGATAACGATCTTGATTTAGATGGTATACTTACTCGTGCAATAGTGTTTGGTTGGGCGAACGTTTTGGCAGGGGAGGGGAGTAAAGGGCGTTGCGAATAGCGCGCCCTTTTTCTATTGGTGTCTTCCTGGGGGGGGGCGCGGGTTTGGACGAATAATTTGTGAGTTGTTATCAGACGCGCGGTGTGAATTTCGACAGAACTTCAGGACAAGTCGGGGATAACTACGGCATAACCAGCTTATGCTGCCGCGTGCTCTAAACGCTGCAACTAGGTCGGTACTCGAATTTATGTTTGAAGGTCTTATGGGAAGAAGGCGCGTTGCGCTTGGCCGCCTGAAGCGGAGCGGAAGGCGGCATCGTTGAGAGTCTGAAAGTCAGTGAGCACGGCATAGGTCACGTAAGGTGCTGGGATGCTCTTAGCTACCTGGTCTAGTCGTCTCTGGGTATCGAAGACAAAGGTGATGAGGGAGTCTTTGGAGTGGGGGAGGTAGCGCTCGACTTTTTTGAGGAGCTCGCTGTGGGGCTCGGTCCCGGTGTCGTATTCCCAAAAGGTCTTGATGAGACTCTGGTCCTCGGCTAGAAAATCCACGGCCAGGTCGGGATTGAGATTGCCAAGCGTCAGGGTGAATTTTACTTCGGCGATCTCGTAGCCGGAGGTTTGGATTTTGACAAACAAGTCGCGGATCGAAAGGTTGTGCTGAGTCGGATTGCAAGATTTGCCGACGTGATAAATTTTCGGCCGCTGGTTCGGATACTCTTTGAGTCGGCCGGCTTTGATGAGCGCTGCAAGATTTGTGCTGGCGTTGCTCGGCTGGAGATTGCAAAGCTGGATGATCTGGGGCGTTGAAAGGTACTCGGCGACTTGTACAAAATGCAAAACCTTGTCCTGCACGCTTGCGAACTCGATCGGCAATGCCGGCGCCGGCGCCTTGCGAGCGGGCCGGGCGGCTAAGGGTTCTGGATCCGGTCCAGGTCCGGCAGCTCGAGGAGTTGCCTCAGGCGGCGGAGCGGGTGCCTGCGGCCGGGAGGCGTACTGAGTTCTGGTGTGCTCGATGACGGCCGGCCGGTTGCTGGGCTCTAGGTTTTTAGGCGGCGGAAAGCTCTTGAAGGAAAACGTGTCCTTGGCAGAGGTGGCAGGCACGCACAGGGCAGAGAAGTTGGGCAGGTTGATCAAGTCTTGGGCCTCAAAGCTGCCGAGCTCGTAGTGGACGACCTGGGCATCTTGCGGGCTTAAGGAAAACAGGATCTTGGTCCCGACGTTGCCAAAGATCGCTCCTCGGGTTTCAGCATCGAGCTGGCCGATGAACTGATGGGCCAGGGTCAGGCACAGTTTGTATTTCCTGGCCTCGGACAGGATGGTCTCAAAGGCCGAGCTGGTGAAATTTTGAAACTCGTCGACGTAGAGGTAAAAGGACTTCCGGAACTCCTGGGGGAGCGCGGCCTGGCGCATTGCCGCCAGTTGGATTTGCGAGACGAGGATCGAGCCTAAGAGCTTGCTGGTGTCGGTGCCGAGTTTGCCCTTGCTGATGTTGGCCAAGAAGATTTTCTGCTCGTCAATGATGTCGTAGAAGTTTAAAGAGCTTTGGGCCTGGGACAGGATGGTATACAGGGATGAGTTCAAGGTGAACTTGTGCATCCGGGTTAAGATCGGCTGGGCTTCCCGGGCGTAGCCGGTGAATTCGTGCTCCCAATAATTCGATAGCTGGGGGTTGTTGATTTGGGCCAGGATGCGTTCCCGGAAGGCCTGGTTAGTGATGAGCGTGGTGATATCGACAAACGTCGCTCCTGGGGCGCGTAGGAGCGTATGAAAGGTATTTAAGAGAATGGCGTGCATCTTGTCGCCCCACGAGTCCGTGGTGCGCTTAAAGGTAATCAGGAGATCCTCGGCCAGCAGGTCAATTTCATCTTCTGACTGGGCATCCAGGATATTGAGCGCGATCGGGTGCTCTTTGTCCCGGAAGTCGGCATAGATGGTGTCCTGGATGCGCTCTGCGGGGATGCGGTCAAGCAGGCCCTCGGCCAGGTCGCCGTGGGGATCGATCACAGCCAGGCCGCGGCCGGCTTGTATGTCTGCGACGGCGGCATTGAGCAAGATCGTTGATTTGCCGGTCCCGGATTTGCCGACAAGGTAGACGTGGCGGTCGCGGATGGATTCGGACAGGGTCACGGTCTTGGTTTGTCCTCGGGCTTCGCTCTGGCCGATCGGAATGCCGCTGGCCGTGTACAGGGCGGGCGGGAGCTTACTTTTCATTGAGGCAGTCTCCAGCAATTCACAGTCGACGGTCTTGTCAGGGAAGTGGACTAGAGCGGCCAGTTCGGAGGTGCTGACAAGGCCGCGAGAGTCGCTTTCTTCTTTTTCTTCCACCACAACGGTTCCCAAAATGTTCCAGCGCTGCCCCGGCGTTTCGTACTGCTTCATAAATTTGGCCTTGATCTGCTCAAGTACCGTGGGGTTACTTGCAAAGACTGAGAGGCCGGCAAACCAGAGCGGCTGCTTCTTTTCAAGGAGCCGCATAACCTCTGTAAAGTTGGGATGGGTAATATGCTCAGTAATCATCCGGACCGCGGCATTGTCAATTGGAGCAAAGGAAAACAGGACGCTGATGTAGTCTTCGGAAGCGCCGGCGGCCAGAATGGTAAAGAGTTGCTGGTACGGATCAATAGCAAAGTCATTGCTTACTTTGAAACTGTCGTAGGCAAAAGCTGGCCAGGCGCAAAAGAAATGAAGCTCGGGAAGCTCAGGGAGATCGGAACCAGAAAGGGGCAGTATCGTGAATTCGCGAAAGTGCAATTGTAGCTGATCCTGGATGAGGGATTCGTCTCGGGGAGCGCAGGACATCTGAAAATAGATCGTTCCCTCGTGGGCGATGATCTCAAAGAGGATCGGGCGAGCCGTCGTTCGGAGGCTGTCTAAAAATTGCCGCATCGTGGCCGGATGCGTATCAGGGCTCGGAATGATTTTGAAATAGCTCAATTCGGGTAAGACACTGTCCGGCAGCGGAAGCCTCGTGAAAACAGGGTCGTTGCTGGAAGGCTCGATAAATAGCACGGCGGGTTTGGTAAGTCTCCATGTCTCAGCAGCAGCAGGCCCGATCAAAAAGCCGAAGAAATCGTGGCGGCGGCGGACCAGGTCTACTTCATCAGCAGTCAGGCCCCGGATGATTTCCAGTGGGAGCAATTCGTACCAAGTCTGTGGGAGAGGGGAATGGAATCTGAAGCCCTTAAAGTCGGTATTAAAGAGTTTGTAGAGTCCATACGGGTCGCGGTTGAACCAGTGTCCCGGATAGTCTTCGACAATTGTCGGCAAACTGTATTCGGCAAAGTCTTGCTGGGCGCGTTCGATGGTGGCCGCATCACCGGTAATGAAGTAGGTTTGAGCGGGTGACATTTCGGGCGGATAGGAGATGTGGCGGCCGTCTTCGCGATCGATTCTCGAGACTCTAAAAACCAGGTGAGGCGGTAGGGTGAATTTAGGCAGCGCAATATACGGGTGGGGAATCGAACCCTTGGATGTCGGGTCTGTTTCTGAAGTAAACGGGCCGTGTTGTACAGGCACTGGAACGCCGGCAGAAGTAAGCGTTGCGGCCTCTCGGTCTAAATAACCTTGAATCAGGATAGAGTCACCGGCCAGGCGCTCTTTGTCCCTTTCCGCGGATTCCTTTCTGACCTTTGCCAGCCGCCTCTCTTCCTTCTTGCGCTCAAAGAATGACATTGGCATTGGGTTATCGCCTCGTCGGGGCCAGACAGCAAGACTCGCTATTATATCGGGCTTGGTTGCAGGCACAACAAAAAAGAGGGTAGGGAAGTGCCTACCCTGTGAGTCGTCTACGTTCCTCCGTGGCTTGCACCGTGTTGCCGCTCGACTTCGCTGAAGCGTGCGGGCTCGAAGTAAAGATCGCGTTCTACCGTTGGTCCGCACGGACCGCAACTGTCTTGGAATTCGGACAGTGAGAAGTAGCCCCACTCGCGCTCAAAGCCGATAACGTAACCGAAGAAAATAAAGTCATCTTCCTCCGGAGAGCCTTCGGTCACGTACCAGGTCCAACAGGATGCCGGCGTGAAGAATTTGGCGTAGACCATCTTGTCTTTCTCACGTTCTTGGGCATACAGCGGCGGCAGGAGCTTGCGCAGCTCCTCGGTCAAGAGTTCCATACGAGCCTCCTTTGTGGTTTGTGATGTATTTGCCAGACAGTGTCTGGCGCGACTTGGTCAGTCTCTATAGCTGGCGATCTTCGATGGTGGGAACCGGGATCCGGTTAACCCAGGTCACTTGCAAAATATTCTTGGTTCCGCAGGAGCTGCAGATGACAATGCAGTCGCCGGCGTCGCGGTCGACGGAGCGAATGAGGCTTCGTTTGTGGCAGTGGGGAAGGGGATTAATTGTGTGAAGGGCAAGGGAACTCGGCGCGCCGGTGGAAATTGAGCAGCCCCGAACCAAAACTTTCGGCGGGCTATTTTATGGGCCGATCGTGTACTGTACTTCCGGAACTGTTTTTACGTCCAAGATTCTGGCTAAGGATTCTATACCTCCGGTTAGGGCATAAGTTGGAATACCAAGATAACAATCATTTTTTTCTAGTATTGCCGCTCCTCCAGAATCACCGTGATCAACTTTCGCAGAGGTTATATAGTAATTTCCATCCGTGCCAGAGATAATTCCTTCCGTTGCTGTGATGCCAGTTTGAGAGCCAATGGCTGGATACCCTAAAATAACCATTGCATCCCCGTCAGGAGCGGAAGTTTTGCAATAATTTAGGGTGGAAGCAATGCTTTTTGTATATTCATCAGGAGCATAGAGACGGATCATCGCAAAGTCGGATGCGGCAGCAACATAAAAACTTTGTCCCAAATTTGTTGCCTCAGCAGCGAAGTCAAGAGGGGACCCTGTATAATCCGCTTTAGAAAAATGGTAAGCAGATGGATCTCCAGAAATTGTTAAGTCGCAGCTAGAAGGTGTGTAACCCTGGGAATCAGCGACGACGTGCCTGTTTGTATAAACATAAATAGTGCCAAATTTATCCTTGCTTACTAAGCCTGAGCCAGAAGCGGAGTAATTTTGCGCGGCATTAGAATACTGCCAGGAGCATTGAATATACGCCATTTTTGATTGCCATTCCTGAATAATAGAAGGCAAATTCGGCTGGGGCGCGGGCTGCTCTTTGATAATGACTTGCGGCGGCTTCTGGTTCTTTAACTGGTCAACTTCTTGTTGCAATTGGGCTATCTGCTGAGACTGATTCGCTGGTGGTGTTACTGAAATACTAGACTGCTGCTGTTGAGGTTGCTGTTGAGGCGTGTTAATTGCCCCCGTAGTAGCAGTTTTGTGGCAAGCGGTCGCCAAGAGAGACAACGCGAAGATGACGAGGAATTTTTTCATAGTCAATCTTATTTTCCGCGGGGACGAAACATAAAGGGTCCGCTCGAGGGGTTTTTGTGACCTTAGTCGCGGAAGGTTAGTTAGTAATAGGAATTATAGCATGCCTGCGGACTTTGCAAATCACCGCTTCTTTCTTCCGTTGAGGATTCGCTGCACTGAGGATCGACCGATATCCAGGTCGGCGAGTATTGCTGTTTTCTCGTCCTGGGTCAGATCAGCATCGGGTCGGAAACCGATAATTTCTAGGGTGTTCTGGTCGATGATTCGGCCACAGGCATTGCAGACATAACGCACGCCGTCCCAGGGGCCGTCGATATCCGGCTCAAGCTCATTACCGTTTTCATCGCAAGGATAGAAGCCGTCATCAGGTGGCGTGTTGCCGCAAATGCAGGTCCAGGCGTCTTTATCGTCTGGTTCGTGTGTGATGTACATAGTGAGATGGTTAGTTGAGATTGAATGCTGCATTGAGCTTAATCATCATCATCGTCATTTGCAGCGTTCCAGCAGCATTTCTTATAAGCATAAGCGGGGGGCCGTCGAGGGTTCCGCCTTGCAAGATGAAGAGGTCGCCGGCATATTCAGGTCCGTCGGTGACGTAGTGGACTTTTACGCCGTAGACCATTTGGGAAAATTCCTCGGCGGTCTCGTCGTCATCCAGGCCCCAACCCTCGCGGACCTCGGGCACTTGGATAATCTCCTGCCACTCGGCTGGAGTTATCTCAAAGGGTTTTGTGGTGTCGGTCATAGGAAAGGGAAATCGTTAG
>Ga0207156_10059_pt1 | contig 27843 bp, 25 predicted proteins | sample Alteio_BWMinHeat_24_FD_153514 | JGI IMG/M metagenome (GOLD analysis project Ga0207156, IMG submission 153514) | Enriched cells from forest soil in Barre Woods Harvard Forest LTER site, Petersham, Massachusetts, United States -... | ecosystem: Environmental > Terrestrial > Soil > Temperate forest >...
CAAAAGCTGTGAGAGTCCACAAAAAATAACAGTCGGAAAGAACCTTTTCTTTTTCTGGTTTAAAGATACTTAACCCCAAATGAACTAAAGCACCATCAAGGGCTCCAAAAGCTGCCCCTCCTACCACGTGAGTGATACCTTTAACAAGGCCTATAATAGCACCGCTTAAAGCACTCACAAAAATGCGTGAACAAGCCCTCTCTGTCGAAAAAGCTCTTTGCATTCTAAAATGACGCGTTGGTGTGTCGTTGATATGGGTGAATTCATGCTTGCAAGTTGGACATGCCCCTGAGCTTTTAGATATTTTTTGAATACACTCGATGCAGTATCGATGTATGTGAAGAAATTCTTGCTTGGAAGAATCTAGATGAGCCACAGGATTTAATGGAACCTGAAAACAAAGAGGGCACACATCGTGACTTGAACTACCGACTGATAGAAAACTCAATCTTTGCCTCTTTCATCGCTATGTTCTGTAATCACCCTAAGGATCCGATCGAGTTCAAGTTGGGCTTGAAAAGCGGAAGATGATGGGCCTGATTGGATCATCTGATATAAAGCTTCTCTTTCTTCTAAAAATAAAGGAGTTACTTTTTCTTTCTTCTTTTCATATAGATCCACTTGCTTACGGATCAAAGCGAGCTGCGCATCATTGATTTCAAAGGCTAACTTTTCTACTTCTTCTTTTGCTTTTTTTTCTTCTTTTTCAGCAGTTTCTAGCTTTTTTTGAAGTAGATTGATTTTTTGTTTTTGCTTTTTAGGACTTACCCCTTGAACAACAGCAAGCTCAGGTCCAGAAAAGCAGGCTGTCAAAAAAAGAAAAATTAAATAGGTGAATTTCACTTTAACAAGTCCACAAACTCTTTAAAATCAGGATCGTTTTTTAACTTTTGAAACTCTTCTTCTTGCAGCACATTTTCCAAATTTATTCCCCCATACTGCCATGCTGTTTGCAACCATCCCCCTGCGGGCTTTGCTTGATTTTCATAAGCAAAAGCACGCGCATTGTCGAGTGCCATTTTTTGGTTGGGAGCAATTTGGTAAGCTTCCACCGACAATTCAGTAACGAGTGGGTAGTTTTTATGCTCAGCTGCAAGCTCATGTAAAATGCAGAGTGCATCGTCCGTCAATTCATCTTTTATATTCAAGAGAATTTCATACGCATGTTCACGTTTTCCTTCTTTCATAGCGAAAAAGGCCAAGTATTGATTAGCCGTCAACGCAAGGAGTCCCCCTTTTGCTTTTTCGGACACTTCTTCAAAAAGCTTTTTCGCTTCTTCCTTTTTCCCTTCTTGAAGAGCCGTTTCAGCCTTTATCATTAACTCTCTATTACTTTCTTCTCGATCATCGCGTGTGACAAGCCGACTCTTGCGCCATGAATCAAAACTTTGAAAAGCAAAAAGAAAGAAAAAAGCTCCGATCAAAAAAGCTTGCATCATAAAAAAATAAAAAGAGAAAAGAGCTGCAAGAACCGATCCAACTAAAAGAGAGACTCTAAATCCTTTAATCCCAAAATTAGCCTCAAGAACAATCCGAAGAAGCTGTCCTCCATCTAATGGGAGGACGGGTAAAAGGTTAACAACCGTCCAGAAAAGATTGGCAAACTGCATTGCCTTTAAGATGCTTGCCAAAGTAGCTGGTAAACTAAATGTTAAAAGTAAAGTCGCGATCAAAAAAAGGATAAAACCAAATATAGGACCATTCAATGTGATCAAAAATTGTTGCCAGAATTTAAGTTTTGGCCCTTCGAACATTGTGACACCGCCAAGAGCCACTAATTGAATCCGTGCTTTTTGTTTAAAATAGACTGCAGTCAGTGCATGGCCAAACTCATGAAAAACAACCGAAACAAAAATGATCCCAATCCAAACAAGAGTTCCCATGAGAGTTTGGCTATTGAGCCAACCGATGATCCCAGCAAAAAGCCAAAAAAAAGGGTGGATGGCTAAAGGAATGCGTCCAGGAATTTCAATCATCGTCCCTCATTCTTTTCGAGTGCCTTTTTTACTGCGTGCCCCATTTCAGCAGGACTTCGAGTGATCGTCGCACCCGCTTTTTCAAATGCTGCGTATTTTTCGGCTGCAGTTCCCTTGCCGCCAGAAATAATGGCGCCGGCATGTCCCATTCTTTTACCAGGAGGAGCTGTGGCTCCAGCGATGAAAACAGCGAGCGGTTTTGTACAATTGGCAGCTGCCCAAACAGCTGCTTGTTCTTCTGCATCACCGCCGATTTCACCTATGAGTAGAATCGCTTCAGTCTCTTTATCATTTTCAAAAAGTTTCAATATGTCAATGAAATTGGTTCCATTTAAAGGGTCTCCGCCAATGCCAACACAACTAGATTGACCAAGGCCAAGTTGAGTTGTTTGCCAAACAGCTTCATAGGTCAGTGTCCCTGAGCGAGAGACAATCCCAACTTTGCCCTTTTTGTGAATGTAACCTGGCATAATGCCGATTTTACACTCACCTGGAGTGATTAGGCCGGGACAATTGGGACCAATGAGTCTTGATTGAGAGGTATTCATCACTCTTTTTACCTCGAGCATATCGCGGACGGGAATTCCTTCAGTGATGCAGACGATGAGTGGAATTTTTGCATCTTCGGCCTCTAAAATTGCATCTGCAGCAAAAGGAGCCGGAACGAAAATGAGTGTCGCATCTGGACGGAGAGCTTTTTTAGCCTCCCAAACTGTATCAAAAACGGGAAGACCGAGCATTTGAATCCCCCCTTTTCCTGGCGTCACACCACCAACTATTTGCGTTCCATACGCAATGCACTGCTCAGCATGGAACTGCCCTGCTTGGCCAGTGATCCCCTGCACAATGACCTTTGTCTTTTTGTTCACTAAGATCGCCATTATTTTTTCCCTTTAGCTGCCGCAACTGCAAACTCTGCCGCCATTTTCAAGTCTTCTGCCGGCGTGATTTTTAGATGGCTTTCCTTTAAAAGCCTTTTCCCTTCCTCGACGTTGGTCCCTTCCATTCGAATGATGATCGGCACTTTAATCTGCTGCGCTTTGCAAGCGTGGATGACTCCTTCTGCAAGTGTTGCACAGTTCATGATTCCGCCAAAAATATTGACCAAGATCGCTTTGACATTGGGATCGCTTAAAATGATTTTAAATCCTTCAGCCACTTTTTCTTTTGAAGCACCGCCCCCCACATCGAGAAAATTGGCTGGAGAGCCTCCAAAAAGCTGAATGATATCCATTGTTGCCATCGCAAGTCCTGCTCCATTGACCATGCAGCCGATTTCGCCATGCATTGCGATGTAGGCTAGATCAAATTCTTTAGCTGCTGCTTCTTGAGATGAGACTTGAGACGGATCATAGTAAGATAATATCTCAGGTTGGCGAAAAAGAGCGTTGTCATCGATGCTCAATTTCGCATCCAAAGCGACAATCTCTCCTGCGGACGTTTGAACAAGCGGATTGATTTCGAGAAGCGATGCATCGGTATCGATAAAACATTTGGCTACTTCCTGAGCAACGAGTGCTCCTTTTTTCGCAAGGGGTCCGCTCCAGCCCATAAACTTGGTCAAACGTAAAAGCTGATACGATCTCAGTTTTCCATCAAATCCAAAAGGGATTTTCAAAATCTTTTCAGGAAATTGATGAGCGATCTCTTCGATTTCCATCCCCCCTTCAGGCGATGCGATTAAAATGGGGCTCGCTCTGTCTCGATCAATAATCGCACCAAGGTAAAACTCTTTTGCAATTTCAACGGGTTTAGAAATGATGACTTTGTGAGCAATCACACCGCCAGGCCCCGTCTGAGGGCCCACCATCTTCATGCCGATCAGTGTTTTTGAAATCGAGGCGATCTCCTCTTTTGTCTTAGCAAACTTGACTCCTCCCGCCTTGCCTCTGCCGCCAGCGTGAACCTGAATCTTGACCACCGCTTCTGTCAGATGAAGATCCTGGGCAATACGACGCGCTTCTTCCACTGTGGAGGCAACCCCAAATTCAGGAATTGGAATCGCATACTTTTTCAAGATTTTTTTAGCCTGATATTCGTGAAGGTTCATGGGGACATTCTCGTTTGTTCAAAATATCTTATCTGATAGAATAGGATTTAGGATCAATATTATGTTTGGTTTTTTTAAAAAATTATTCTCCCCCCTCTCGAAGAAGATTCGAGCTCTTTTTTCAAAGACGCCGGATGATTCTGCATTTGAGCATCTTGAGCAGATCTTTTACGAGGCGGATCTAGGTCCATCAACAGCCACTGATTTAGTAGACAAAATCCGTTCTTTATATAAAAAAAACCCTGAGATCAATACCGATCAGATTTTGAGCTTTGTCAAACAAGAATTACTTCAAGAATTTCCTTCTCAAAAGCCACAGATCCAAGGATACCCTCATGTCATTTTACTCGTTGGGGTCAATGGAAGTGGAAAAACAACAACACTTGCCAAGCTTGCCTCTTACTATGCAGCTCAAAAGAAAAAAGTGTTAGTGGCTGCTGGGGACACTTTTCGCGCGGCAGCAGTAGAGCAGCTCCAAACTTGGGCAAATAGAGTCGGTGTGGATCTGATTAAATCGCAACCGAATAGCGATCCATCAGGAGTTGTCTTTGATGCCCTCGCAGCAGCAATTGCGCGTGGGGTTGACATTGTCCTCATCGATACAGCGGGTAGACTCCAAACTAAAACGGATCTCATGCATGAGCTTGCAAAGGTGAGAAGAGTCTGTCAAAAGCAAATTCCAACAGCTCCTCATGAAACGCTGCTCGTGATCGATGCAACTGTCGGTCAAAACGCTCTAGATCAAGCAAAAACGTTTCATCAATTTACGCCCATTAGCGGCATTGTTCTAACCAAACTTGATGGATCTGCCAAAGGGGGTATTGCTGTAGCCATCCAAAAGCAGCTCAATATTCCGATTCGATGGATAGGCACAGGTGAGGCTGAAGAAGATCTCGCCCCATTCGACGCAGAAAGCTACGTCGATGCCCTTCTAGGATCATAAAAAAATTGCTTTATTGCCTTACTCCCGTTTAGAATAGGCATCCGTTTATGACAAATGGCATTTGTGGCACAGATATTTCTTATGCATGCGCGGCTTTTTCTTGTATGCCGATCATCGGATCCTTAGTCGCTATATACAACCTTGCTGAAACCATCGATTCTATTCAAAACTTAAGTGAACCTGCATGGACTCAATCTATAGAGGAAACGTTCATTTCCTTATTTGAACACTCGTCGCAGGGAAAAACAAGGGATCAGGTCAAATGTAGAATTTCTGAACAGGCAGAAAAAATTGAAACATATACAGCCCTTTTTCAGAAACGAGATATCTATTCTAAGTTTGGAATTGCAAGCGACTTCTTAACTCTAGTTGGAGTCATTTCTCTCATCTCTTTCGGCATTTTTACAGGACCTTTAGCATGGATCGTTACTGGGGGGCTGGCAGCTTACACAATCAGAAATGCATTCAATTTTTATTGCTTTAGAATAGATCTTAGAGGGATTTCTTATATTCTGAATCAAATCAAAGATCACCCTTCATTGAACTCAAGTAGTGATCCTGTCTCAGAATCCCCTGACTTGAACTTGTATTATTTACTCGCATCATCAAGGAGAAGTTCCTCAATGCATGAGCTCAAAACAGTTTTCGGGGGTAAATAATTGAAAATTGTCTATTTTTTGAGTTTGTTTCCCCGCATAAATCAAAGCACCACCCTCGGCTTTTTGAGGGGTTTGTTCATGAAAGTACTTTAGCCCTGCCAGAAAGGAAGAAGAAAAAGTTTTACTACTTTTAATTTCAATTGGAATCAGGCGACTGCCTTGCTGAAACAATAAATCAATCTCTCGTCCAGAAACATCTCGGTAAAAATAAAGCCGCGGATCCATTGCTTGATTGAAACGGGCCTTCATCAGCTCCACTACAACCCAATTTTCGAACAGATTTCCATAAAGGGGGTCTTTGGTCAACTGTTCCGTTGTATCAATTCCTAGGAGATGACAAGCAAGCCCCGTATCCGCGAAATAGAGTTTTGGAGATTTAATCAGTCTTTTACCAAAATTTTCAAAATAAGGTTCAAGGCGAATAAGGATATAGGTAGCCTCTAAAACAGCAATCCATTCTTTAATTGTAACTGCTGATACGCCTACATCAGAGGCGAGGCTTGCATAATTAACTAATTGTCCAATCCGACTAGCCGTCAATTTGATAAATCTTTCGAACTGAATAACGTCTTTCACTTGCAAAATCTGCCGTACATCTCGTTCTACATAAGTTTGGAAATAGCTGCTATAAGCATTCGATATAGGTAGATTTTCCTTATAGATCTTGGGATACCCACCCTTGAGAATGATTGCTTCCAAAGGATCAGATATGTTTGCATTCCGCATTTCTTGTAAACTCAGTGGAAGAAGTCGCAAAAGTGAGGTCCTTCCTGCCAAAGATTGTGAAACAGCAGAATGCAGGGCTGCTTGATGACTTCCAGTTAAGATAAACATCCCCTTTCGGTCTTCCTCATCCACTTTTACCTGAATATAGGATAAGAGATGTGGCGTTCGCTGAACCTCATCAAGAATGGCTCCATCCGGGTATGTTTGCATAAAACTTTTAGGATCTAATGTTGCAAGCGACCTATTATCAGCATCTTCCATATTTACATAAGGCTTTTTTGGAAAAGCGCGCCGAACAAGCGTTGTTTTTCCTGATTGGCGGGGACCAAGTAGGGTAACAACCGGGTATTTGGTTGCAAGATCTTGTATATAAGGCATTAAAAGTCTATTGAACATATGACCTTGATAATCTAAAGTTATACCTCAGATTATCACAACCTGAATTTTTGAACCATCAATGAAAGAAAAATTTACCAAAACTCAAACCCCTTTTCACAATAAAAAGCTTATGCTAAACTCTTGTGAATTTTATGCGAAGCCTTCACCCATGGCCTATTTTCCCTTCTAATCTCGATCCTCCAGTGGCGCGATCTTTAAGTCTTCAATTCATTTTGCAAGAACTCATCGTTTCCTTCGAATTGCTGCAAGAGTTACGAGATACAACTCCCGAGCAGTTACAAGGAGCCAATCTAAAAGAGGAAGTCGCTTCTGTCTCTAAAGAACTGGAAAGGTTTCTCCTTTTTGCTTTGAGAAACCCATTTTCACAGACAAGCAGCGTCTTAGACAAGCTTTGCTTTTATTGCGAAATCTTGTTACAAGCATCACGTGAGGACAATCTTGAAATCCAATTGGTTTTGGAGACAATGAGAACCCCCATTTTAAAAATGAGATCTAAAATGACTGCGTGGCAAAAAATGTTGGCCCCTCTCGATCAAATCCTAGAACAGCTTTTGGATCTTTACACAGATCTTCATCAAAAATTCTGTCATTTGTTCAATACACTCTCTCCCTTTCTTAAAGAAGCCCGATCAGATGAAAACGTTTTAATCTACCTCATTGAACAAAAAAATAAGCTCAATGCATTTTTGGGCGAACGACATGTTGAAAAACTATTGGAAAGCTTTTTTCCTGCAGGACATTCACAACTGCGAGCCGCGATCCATGAAGGATACATGAGAAGAGGTTTTAGTGGTTTTTTTGCTAAAGTAGAGCCTTTGATCAATGAAATCGAATGGGAGACATCATGTCCCTCCCCAATGATATATTAACTTCCCTTCTCTCTCTTCTTGAAGAAGCAGGCTCATACGTCTTAGCGACTCCTGAAGATGCGAACTATTTCCGTACAGCGAAGCGGATACAGCAGCAAACAAAAGAGAATGTTATAGCAGCACCTGCACCAAAACCCATTGAGAGAGAACTTCCCATAACTGTGATTGACACTCCCCTTCCAAAACCAATCGTAATGACAGCTCCACTGCCATCCAAACCAAGCTTCAAAGAAGTTTTACCTCCTCTCAAGCCCATTGAAGAACTCTCCCCTAAAGAGGGGAGAGATTCTCCTACTGCCAAGGGGCGGCAAGTGCCTTGCCGCAACTGGGTAGATAGCTCGGCTAACTCGGCCCTGAACGGCCGAGACTGCGCTCGAGCAGCAGTTCATAAAGAGGACACTCCCTCTTTCAGTCTGTCTGCTGTACGCCATCTTTTGTCTATTGTGGCTCCCGAACTTGCCATTTTGAACGATATCCCAAATGATGATCTGGCAAAAAAAATTGCCGATAGGTGGAAAACCAAAAATCAATCAGCTCCTATTTCGATCTTACTTTTCCAAGAGCCACCTGAGCAACGCGCTTTATTAGAACAAATTGCAAGAGCTCTGGATGTCTACTTTGGTCCTGCCAAGATAGTGAATGCAGAAAAAATTGAAAAAGATAAGCAATGGGAAGCCTTTTTATCTGTAGCTGATCTAAAAATCGTCATTGTTTGCGACCACACCCTTTGGCAACTGAGCCATCTGATGCAATTTTATAAAGAGACGCCCGCAAGCGGTGTAAGAACCCTTGGAAATGTGCCTCTTTTTTTACTGCCTGACCTTTCTCTTTATCTAAAAGATCCGTTACTCAAACGCTCTTTGTGGAAGGCGCTGTGTCAGAAAATTACGTAGAAGTTCTCCTCGATCAAAACTTAGCCAAACCTCTTGACTATCGCATTCCGCAAGGCATGCGAGTCGAAGTTGGGATGCGAGTCGAAGTCCCTCTCAAATCGACCCTTAAAAAAGGGACGATCTCAAAAATAAAAACCACTTCTCTTTGGGATGAAGCCAAACCAATTGCAAGAGTTTTATCACAGAAAACAGAAATCTCTGAACCTCTTTGGAAATTAGCTCATTGGATGTCCAAATATTATTGCGCCCCAATGCAAAGAGTGTTGAAGAGCTTTATTCCCGTAAATATCAGAAAAGACGTTAAGCAAAAAACGCAAATCTTTTTAAAAGTGGCAAAAACACACTCAGAATGCATTGCAACCATTGAAAATTTAAGAAATAAGCACTCTGGCCAAGCAGAAGCACTTGAAATGATTCTCAATTCTAAAAAAGGGATTTTTTTAACCGAATTGAACATCTCTCAAAGCATTGTGAATAGTTTGATTAAAAAGGGATTTGTCTCATCAGAAAAAATCACGACCAGTGAAGATCTTCTTCTCGAAGAAGAATTTTTTCCCACTCTTCCCAAACTCTTGAATGCTGAACAAAAACAATGCCTTGATGCACTTGTTGTTTCTTTGAATAAAAACCAATTTGCAGCGCATCTGATTTATGGCGTGACAGGGAGTGGCAAGACAGAAGTCTATATGCAAGCGATCCAAACCGCTTTAGACCAGGGAAAATCGGCGATCATGCTGGTTCCTGAGATTTCTCTCACATCACAGACTATCGAGCGTTTTAAAGCCCGTTTCTCCGAGAAAATTGCCATTTTGCATCATAAACGTAGCCTTGGAGAAAGAACAACTGCCTGGGAAGACCTTCGAAATGGAGATGCGAAACTCGTCATTGGCGCAAGATCTGCCCTTTTTTGCCCTGCACAAAATTTAGGTCTCATCATCATCGATGAAGAACACGATAGCTCTTATAAACAAAGCGATGAAATCCCTTGCTATCATGGACGAGACACCGCGGTCATGAGAGCCCACTTAGAAAATTGTGTTGTGATCTTAGGAAGCGCCACTCCCTCCATCGAGTCTCGCTATAATGCAGAAATTGGAAAATACCAATTCCATGAGCTCACAACACGAGCGACTTCAGCTCCCATGCCCGCTGTAAAAATTGTCGATATGAAAAGAGCTTTTGAGATAGCGGGCGGCTTTACTCATTTTTCTGAAGAGCTACTCTCCGGCTTAAAGAAGAGACTTGCGGCAGGCGAGCAAACCCTTCTTTTCTTAAATCGACGCGGCTATCACCGAATGCAAGTCTGCAGTGGTTGTAGACAGATCACCAAATGTCCCCACTGCGACCTCTCTTTGACATTTCATCGAGAAGCCAATATTTTGCAATGTCACTTATGCGATTACAAACAAATCGTTCCTCGCAACTGCCCTCAATGTCAAAGCGAACAGTCTTTGCAATTCAAAGGATTTGGCACTGAACATGTCGAAAGGACTCTTCATGCAATCTTTCCCGAAATTCGAACACTGCGGATGGACCGCGATACAACAACGAAAAAAAATAGTCACGAAGATCTTTTTAAACAATTTCGGGCACACAAAGCAGATGTTTTGATCGGAACGCAAATGATTGCAAAGGGATTTCATTTTCCCTCGGTCACATTGGTGGGTGTATTGAATGCAGATGCTACTTTGAGCATTCCTGACTTTCGCTCTTCAGAACAGGTCTTTCAGTTACTAACCCAAGTCGCGGGAAGAGCAGGTAGAGCTCAACTTCCAGGAGAGGTGATCATTCAAACTTTCCTACCAGATCATCCAACTCTGCATTTAGCAGCAGCCCAAGATTACCCTTCCTTTTACAAAAAGGAGCTCGAAGAAAGACGGCTCTTCGGATACCCCCCTTTTTGCCACCTGGCTAAACTCCTCTTTTCAGCACCAGATTTAGATCAAGCCCGCTCGATGGCTGAGGCGGCCTATGCCAAATTAAAGCTCCCTCAGCCCACCCAACTCCTCCCAGTTACCCCTGCTGGCCATCCTAAAATCAAAGATCAGTATCGTTTTCAATTTATCATCAAGACGCTTAAAATCAGCCATATAGCGAATGAACTCGCCAATCTCACAGAAACAAAGATAGATATCGACCCAATTTCAAATTATTTCTAGAATATACTTAAACGTAAAATTAAGCTAAAATATAAGCTAAAAAAGAGTTTATATGGCTTCAACTTATAATATTACAACATTAGAAGTTCATTCTTCCTCTCCCCCCAAAACGAATACTCCACCCCCAAAGAGGAAGCATGATGAGTCGATGGAGCCACTCAAAGCAACTGTATCAGCCGTATCTACAGTAGTTTCTTCTATGGCAGCTTCTTTGAGCATTAGTCCCCAAACTGTGCAAGACGTCAAGCGGGCGCGCACGACATCCTCAACTTCATCAACATTTGTCCCTTCCCCATTTAGCCCTGAAGCTGCCCGACGTAGAGCTGCATTTTCTCACGTGTCATCCACTAAAGAGGAAGAGAAGGTAGTCGTTTATTCTAGAGAATCTTCTCCATGCAAAAGTTCTTCTTTTTCTGTAAGGCGGGCAGTTGGTCGAACACTTTTTGATGATGATGATTTTGCATCAACAAGTTCTTCTTCCTCTAGTTCCTCTTCTTCCTCTAGTTCTTCTTCATCTAGTTCTTCTTTTTCTGTAAAAAGGGCAGTTGGTCGAACGCTTTTTGATGAAGACGATTCTGCATCAACAAGTTCTTCTTCATCTAGTTCCTCTTCTTCATCTAGCTCTTCTTTTTCTGTAAAAAGGGGAGTTGGTCGAACGCTTTTTGATGATGATTCTGCATCAACAAGTTCTTCTTCAGACATAGTTCCCTTACCTTTTGGTTTCGGCGCACGCCCAACTAGATCCATGTTTAGTCACATAAATCCTCCACCAGCACCTTCTTCTAGCATGAGTTCTTTGCCAAAGCCTTCTGGCAGGCAGATGGATCTCCCTTTATGGAGTCCGGACCTATCAGCTTTTGCTGCCGCCGCAGCTGGACAAACTAAATCGAGATTCGTCACCCCAGCAGCTCCTATTGCTCCAGGCAAAGGTGCAAAAAATCTTGATGACATTCCTTTTACCCTGAATGCCCGCAGAATCAGAGAGATTCTCAGCCCAAACCCATTTTCATTAAAAATGGCGGGAGAAACAATCACGATTGAGAATTTGGAATATCTAGCATCAGGCGCTTATTGCGATGCTTATAAATGTACTATTCGGGGAAAAGGGGATTGTGTATTAAATCTATTTCAAGAAAAACATATTTATAGATCTGGTGTTTTAAGATATTTCGAAAAGAAACTAGACAGATATGCACTAATGCAACAAATCCCTTTCCTTAAAAAACACCACGCAGCTCACTTCAATTTTGACCCTTTAGTGGAGAAGGCATTATCAAAATCAAACAAAGAAGCACCAGGCTCTTTCGTGAAAAATCATGTGGCAGATGGTTTTATTCTGACCCAGCACATTCCGATTCCTTTACCTGATGTAATTGATGCTTCTATTTGCACAACTATTACTGAAATGAGAATCGCTGCTTATGCAAACGGCATTCCGACTGATTTTCACCGAAGTAATCTAGGATTAGGAACTGAAACTCTGATAGATCCTAAAACCGGCGAAAAGAAGATTGTGAAGATTCTGAAGTGCTTTGATATCGCCGAAGAGGAGATATCGGGTAGTGAATACTTGCGGCAAAATGACTCTTTGACAAGAGATCCAAAACTACTTGACATGCTAGATGAAGGTCTCATCCAAGCGAAAATCTTAGATCGATCCACGATCCGCTTTTTAAGATCTCAAAGAATTCAAAAATTACAAGAAGAAAAGTCCTAGATCTAAACACCTATTTTTGAAAAGATGGAGGCATGAAAATTCATGCCTTTGCCTCTCTTGCTCCAAAAGAGCCTCTTCAACCCTTTACCTATGAGGTCGAAACGCTTGGCTCTTTTGAAGTTCTGATCAAAGTTTCTCATTGCGGTCTTTGCCATAGCGATATCCATCTCATCGACGACAATTGGAAAAGATCAAAATATCCTCTTGTTCCAGGTCATGAAATCGTGGGTACGATCACGAAAAAAGGAAGCGCTGTTGATCATCTCAAAATAGGACAAAGAGTCGGCGTTAGCTGGATTCATTCAGCCTGTATGGAATGTGCTACTTGCTTAGAAGGCGAGACAAATATTTGTCAGCAAAAGAAAACAACCTGCAATGAGCATTTTGGTGGTTTTGCAGATCACATGGTAGCTGACGGAAGATTCTCTTTTCCTATCCCTGAAACGCTTGATTCGGCTCATGCTGCCCCTTTGCTTTGTGCAGGGTCAACTGTTTACGCCCCTTTGAGAAATCATCACATTCAGGCCCCTCATTCTGTTGCGGTCATTGGCATTGGAGGCCTTGGCCACCTTGCATTGCAATTTGCCGCAGCATTCGGATGTGCTGTCACAGCTATTTCTCATTCTGCTGAGAAAGAAACAGAGGCCAAATCGTTTGGAGCGCATCGGTTTTTAACTCTTGAAAAGCCCCCCGCACCCAATCAATTTGATTTCATTATTTCTACCGTGCACGCCGATCTTGATTGGAATCTCATTCTTTCCCTTTTAAAACCTAAAGGCACCCTCTGTTTCGTCGGCAGGCCAAAGAATGTGGCCCCGATTGATGTCTCTAGTCTTGTCTCTTTTCAAAAAAATATCACGGGCAGCGCAACTGCAAACCGAGCGCTCATGCACGAAATGTTAGCTTTTGCTGCACGTCATAAAATCAAACCCAAAATCGAGATTTTTCCTCTTGCTCATGTGAATCAAGCCATTGAAAAAGTGAAAGCCAACAAGGTTCGCTATCGCGTTGTTTTGGAAATAGCAAATTAAAATTTGATTATTATGTGCTTCTTTGAGAGAATCGCCGCCTCTTCAATAGGAGTTATGAAAACATATGGCTTCCCGAGTTGGCGAAAGACCCCCAGTATCTGCTTTCGGCGACGATCCTTTTAGTTTTCTTCCTTCTAGATCGCCTGCCCCTTCTCCTCCCCCGGATCTTGTTTTGCATATAGGAACACCTCCTCCAGCTCTGGAAGTTCCTATTTATGAAGAAGTGGACGATTGGGAAAGAGGGTGCTGTAATCAAGACAAAGCCTTTCTAAATAGGATTTTCGAAAACAATCCTGCATTACGTTCACTAGACGGAGCCGGAATCGATCTCTCTGCAAGGCAAATAGCTCGATTATTCCCAGAGATTACACAAAAAGCCAGCCCACCGATCTGTATCATCAGCTCTATTTCATCGATCATAGCACTTGTCCTCAGCATCTTGCCTTTAACGGGTGTAAATACGGGAAATATGCAGACAAAATGGAAGGCTGGGATTGGTGGAGTAGCATCCATTTTACCAGCTATTATAGAGCAGGAACTCATAGGTGTTTGCGAAAATAAAGATCGTTGGAAAAATGGCATTTGCGAGATGTCTAATACGAAGTTTTTTGAAACTCTTTTGCCACCGCCTTTTATCGCTGCGATTTTATTTACCGGATGGAATTGGATTCCAGCCGAACGAATAGAAAAATGGGGATCTAAAACCAAGGCAAGAAAAGTCATCGTTACAATTATAGAAGTCGCTTTCAAAGCTCTATTATATAGTCGCTCTGTTCAACTGCTTGCACAAAATGTGATTCGGATGGATGTGGCTCATCCACTCTATTATGAAATCATGTATATCACAGCGGGATCCGTTGCGACTTTAGCTCAAGCCACTAAATGTAGAAAGACGATGAGCGTCTTTATGGAATATCTCTATGGTTTAGCTGTTGCAATTGCAGCAGGCTTTAGTTTGTATAACAAATTCACCGATCCTAATAACAAAGAAAGTCTCGTTTGGCCTAGCTTACAAGCAGCAACTTTTGGTCTCACTTTTCTGACAGGAGTAGGTGCCACCTGGAGACTGAGCGGACAGAATGTAAAGGCACGGGTACTTGTCAAAGATTACTCACCTTCTGTAATTAGCAACCTCCGTAATGAACCTTCAACTGAATCAGTAGCAGTTGTGGATGAGCAAAAGCTAGAGGTGTTGATTCAAAGCCAACAACTAGAACAAGAGAACAAGAACAAATCAAAACGACGCCGATGTCATATTTTATAAGGAGAAAAACATGGAAATAACTGATTCAATAGAAGAATATTACGAATTATATACAGGCTTTAGCCATGAAAATTGGGGAGAAAGCTCTCTAGAAAAAGTAGGGAATGTCGCCGTAGCCACCATTCAAACTTTGGGTAATCTTTTTCTTCACACTGCAAATGGAGCTATTGCCGCAAAAAAATCCATCGTAGGAGATATTTGTCTTTCCTGCTGGTTTGTAGATCCAATTCGATCTTTTTTTACAGGAACTCAAAAGCAATGAAATATTTTTTATATCTGTTGATCGTATCTCTATTCCTCCCTGCTTGTTCGGTTGTGATGGCATCCAATAAAAACGGGGTAGATATTGATTCGATTCAAAATGCTTGCACTCGAACCCAGTTAATCGCTCTTGGGGCAGAGCCAATTGTCACGGAATCTGATGAAAACGAGAATCTTGTCGAAACTTACAAGATCCAAAGAGAGCGAGGATCTATAGCCCGGGCCTTCATGCACGGGCTTTTAGACTTAAGCACCGTTTTCTTGTGGGAGCTTGCAGGAACGCCCATTGAAAGTGCGCTCAGCCAAGAAAAACACTATTCAGTTAAAGTCACCTTCGATGAGAACGAAAAGATTCAAAGAATAGAACTATTTTAAATTAAAGACGCTTACCTAATCCACACAAAGACGCAAAGGGAAATATACACACTTAACATAATCCTGTTTTTCTTTGTGTCATTGTGTCTTTGTGTGAATTATAGTGTATTAAATTGATTTTGATATTTTTTCGTCAAGATCATCTTCATCTTTCGACCCATACTCATTGCACTTGTCTCCAACAAGTGCGGCTTCGCATGACGGCTAGCGCCTGATCAAAATCTGAAGCGATCTTTTAGAAAAAATTATCAAACTAAATTTAATACACTATAAGCCAGTGATTTTCCAACACCTATGGATTTTTGGATCGTGAAAATCGATCGGGATGGTCTTGTCCGAAACATCTAAAATGGCGCAATTTGGAAATTGAGTTTCATCAAACACAAATTTCCTAGAGTTCGTGCTGAAATAGATGGCGCCGCCTGGAGCTAGTAGTTTCAAAGCCTTGGATATGAGGAAAATATAATCTAGCTGAACATCGAACATCTGATCCATTTTCTTAGATCTTGAAATGGTTGGAGGATCGATAACAATTAAATCATATTTTGCACCAGTCCGGATTTCTTCATCGAAGAATTTTAAGCAATCGGCGCGAATGATCGGATTATTTTTTAAAGAAATCCCATTGAGAAGGAAGTTTTCTTTTCCCCAATCGGTATAGGTATTGGACATGTCGACACTTTTTGTAAAAGTGGCTCCTGCTACTGCTGCATGGACGCTAAAAGAACAAGTATAGGCAAAAAGATTGAGCATCCTTTTTCCTGATGCAACAGATGCGATGTATCTACGAGTTTCTCGGTGATCAAGAAAAAGGCCTGTGTCTAAATAATCTGTTAAGTTGATTCTGAATTTCACTCCATATTCATGGACGGTGAAAAACTCTCCGCTCTCCCCTGTTTTTTCATATTGCTGCATTTTGGCCCGTTTGATCCGGCTGCGCCAAAAAATGGAATCGGGATCTGCTCCAAAGATCGAAGTTAACACTTTAGTTGTCTCTGCTTCCAATTCTGCAGGAGGTTCGTGGCAATCCCGATCGCGAGAAAAGTACTGCACGCAAAATCTTCCCGCATAAAAATCAATCGCTAGAGGATAACGGCCGATTTCCCAATCGTAAATGCGAAACGCGTCGGTACAGGTCCGTTTGGCCCATTTGCGAACGTGTCGATAGTTTTTTCTAATTCGATTTCCCAACATTGAAGTTTTATCTTCGCCGTCAAGTATTTGAGGTAAATCCATGTTAATTCTTATGCTCAGTACTGCCTGCTGAAACCTTAGGAAAAACTTTTACACACCTTTTTATATACTCTGCACGTGTTTTATCCTGCACTTCTCGCATTGATGTGTTTGTCTCGTTCGTTAATCCCTCCATGATGCCCAATCTCTTTTGAAGGGAGGCTATCATGACGGAAATGTTTTTTCCTAACAATGCGATTTTATCACCTATCCGAACGGACTCAAAAATTGCACCTGCTTTAATGAGCTCATTTGCAATGACCCCTTGAGTTTTATATTGGGGGTCAGACAACTCCTCGCCCATTCGAAACAGACACATCAGAAGCGGGGTGGACCTTTTTGTCTTACATTCAAGATTAGGATCAGCACCATGTTGGAGTAAAGCCACCAAGCTCTCAACATCGTCATCAAGCACTGCCTCTATAAGCGCTGTGATACCTCGCTTACCGCAACTCAAAGAATTCGGGTTTACACCCGCTGCAAGCAGCTTAATGACAACTCCTTTCATCCCTTTGTCAATTGCAATATGCAAAGGGACAAGACCATGCTTTGGATCTGGAGTCTCTAGGTTAGCGCAAACTGGGATGAGTTCTAGAGCCATTGTTTCATCCTTAGTGTCAAGGGCTATATGTAGAGGAGATCGCCCCTTCTTGTCTGGCTCATCTTTACAACTTTGACTGTAGGGCAAAATGGCACGAAATATCCCCATATGGTTTCTTCGTGCAGCGTGCCAAAGGGCGCTTGCTCCTTGTTGATCCTTGAGCCTCAAGTCAATACCCAAAGCAAGTAAAAACTCCACTTTTCTAGGATCTTGAGCCTCTATTGCAGATAGAAGTTCAAAAAAAAGAAATAAATCGGATCGATTTGTTTTTGGGCAGAAATATTTTTTTACTAAATCTAACGGAGTTTGCCCGGATGTGTTTTTGTGGGCTAGGCAAGCTTTAGCTCGCAAAAATAAAAGGATAATAGCTAGTTGCTTATCGGTATTCGCAGATTCACACCCATTGCCTATAATTGCGTACATGAGTGCTGTATTCTGGCATCTACTGGACTTGAGCTCTAGCTCGATTCCTGGCTTGTTCAAAAGTGTCCCAACTATATCGTCATATCCATAACGAGCAGCGTACATGAGTGCTGTTCTACCTGACAAGTCTCGACGATTCAGATTATCCCTGTTTTGTAAAGCGGCTTGTAGTAAGGCCGCTTGGGACTGGCTAATCTCTCTTTGTTTGGCTGCCTCAATGATGGAGGTTAAGATGGGAAGTGCCGCAGAGGAGGTCTTTATTTCCTGTTCTCCAAGAAGACTCTGAGACTTGAAAGGGCAAGGTATCTGTTCAGCATCACTTTTTTCTTCATGGCGGAGATGGGATAGATCAACTATCTTAATGCTTGGAATCATTAAATTCATATGACAAACAATTATAAATTAACTGTTTATTTTACACAATTTAAGAATTCATTTTATTTATATCTGTGCCGCTTTTTAGGGTAGCATTGGGATATTTGCCTTTTTGATTGCATTTCCAATTCGTTTTGTTACATCCTTACGATAAATTTTATTGGTTGATCATGTTTTGGCAAAACCAAACAATTTCAAAACAGATTGTGCTTACCTTAAGTCTTTATCTGATTGGTGGCCTGCACACCATGATCTTTGCGATTTTTCAGATTCCTCAAAATTTTCTTTTAGGCCATACCTCAACTGATTTAGCCTTTAAGAGCAAAATTGTTCTCTATGGCTTTGCGATTGCAGCCTCTCTTTCTCATCAATTTCTTTGTCGCAAAATCGGGGTTCGAAAAACGCTTTATATAGGTCTTCTCTGCAATATTTTTGGCCTCCTAATTTTAATGCTGAACCAATTCGCAGGTGAAAAAGGGGGAATTTATCTTGTCTTTTTGGAAATGGTCCTTTTTGGAATTGCACTGACTTCTGTGATTAACTCACTCATCACTTACATCATTCTCCAATTTCCCAAAAAAGTGGGAGCTGGAATCACCGCTCTTTTTGCTGTTTTTAATGGAGGGGTCATGTTGGCTCCGATACTATTAAATAGTATTGCGAATCAGAATGCGAACAATTATATTTATCCATTTTTAATTTCACTTCTTCTATTAAGTCTTTGGTTTGTACATATCTTTTTCTTTACGCCAGTGTTCCCGACCCATTTAGAGCATTTGAGAAAAGGGAGTCTGATTTGGAAAGAGCTTCATTATCGTCTGGGACTTTTTGTCCTGGCCATCATTGCATATGGGCTTACTGAAACTACATTTAATCTATGGGGTTTTGTAGAGGTAAAGAACGCTTTAGGAACAACCTTGGCAAACAATGCCATTTCCGTTTTTTGGCTCTTTTTGATCGTTGGGCAGATTCTTCTTCTGATTCCTCTTTATTTTTTCCCAGCAAGACGACTTTTTTATGTTCTCATTCTCATTATGATGAGTGCAGCGATCTATTTTCCCCTGCAAAATCAGCTATCTGGATTTATGATAGGTCTTGCTATGGCTGGATTTGGATGTTCTGCGATTTTCCCCATTCTTCTTTCGATGATGGAAAGGGAGATGCTCCTTTTTGCGATCGGCAACCGCCTGCTTCCCTTTATTGAAACGGCGGTGTCTGTGATGCTTGCGGGCTATTTTATTGGAGTGGGAACGGTTGACTTACTGGTTGAGCAGTTTGGGAACCAGGCATGGCTTCCCGTACAAACTCATTTCCATTTGGCAGCTCTTTTCAGTGCGATCACAGGACTTAGCGCCCTCTATCTCAATCTGACCTTCCCCAAAATCAAATAGGATATGATTTGTTACCTCTAGAATTTTACCAAAGAAAAGATGTTGTTCAGATTGCCAAAGATCTCATCGGAACCTCTCTTTTCACGAAAATGGGAAATGAGCCTCTGACAGGAGGAATGATTATCGAAACTGAAGCCTATGCAGGAGTGAATGACCGTGCCTCGCATGCATTTGGAGGGAAACGGACAAAAAGAACAGAAACGATGTATCAAACAGGCGGCATCGCCTATGTCTATCTTTGCTATGGAATGTATCCCCTCCTTAATGTCGTAACAAATGAGGCTGAGATTCCCCACGCGGTACTGATTCGCGCGATCGTTCCAATAGAAGGGATCGAGACGATGCAAAAAAGACGAAAAGGAAAGCTCCCAATAGCAAATGGCCCTGGGATGCTCACGCAAGCGCTTGGTATCGGGATGCAACATAACGCTGCAAGCTTCTTGACTTTCTCTCTTTGGATCGAGCCTCGTACAATTGAGATAGATGAAACCCTGATTGAAGCGAGCAAGAGGATAGGCGTCGACTATGCAAAAGAAGACGCACTACTCCCCTGGAGATTTCGATTAATATCTAGGATTGCCTACTAAATCTTTAGGTACATTAAATGGACTTCCTTCTAACAAAGATTTCCAAGCGTTGTCTGCATGTACTATCATATCATTGGCAAAGGGATTGATTAATGCATTGCTCAGCGCCCACACTATGCAACAAGAACTGTTTACAAGCGATTCCATGGATAAATTCGGATACTCATTATCATCTGTTACCAACCAGTTTACAAAAGAAAAAAGAAGACCAATTGCGCTCAATGCCGTCTCAACAACTGCAAAAGGAATCGCAATAATGTATCCTACTTCAGCTAATGCAACCCTAGAAAGACTTACTGCCGCTTTCTCTTTAAATGAGAGCTTTGAGAAATCATACTCTGAACCATTTGGATTGCGAGATAAAGTGACCTGGCGGATGAATGAACAAGTAAACATGAGAAACTCCTTTTTTCGATTAAAACTTAGGATTGGTCTCTAAGTTTTGTTGCAAAACTGAAAGATTTCTCAAAGATAGCAAAGTATTTTGTCCCGATTCCATCATGTCATTTGAAAAAATGTTCAATAAACTACCAGCAAACGCCCACGGAATAGACGAAGCACTCATTTGAAGCCAGAGTACACTACCATCACACATCTCATTCGTGTCACGATCATTTATACATAAGTCGATTATATGTGCAAAAATGGTTGCAATCGCGCTAATTGCCGTTTCAACAACTGCAAAAGGAATCGCAATCAAGTAACCCAGTTCAACTGTTGCAATTCGACCTATTTTAGCCGGTTGACGCTGATTTACAGCCATATTATTCCATTTACTTTCTGGTCCATTGGGATTGCGAAAAGCGGTAATTGTAGTGAGAAACGCAGCTGTTGCCATAAATATCTTCCTTTTAAGAAATTTTCGATCAATTCTATATCAAACCAAGATTTTGGACAAAATCATCCGTATTTATCTTGAAGAAAAAATATCTAGAGCCTAAGAACCAGACCTATGTACTTGTTAGCTTTGGATCAAGGGACCACCTCCTCAAGAGCTTTGATTCTCAACACAAAAGGAGAAGTCCTCTCCGTTGTGCAAAAAGAATTTAAGCAATCATTTCCTAAAATAGGCTATGTCGAACAGGACCCTGAAGAGATTTGGAGCTCTCAATATGGAGTTGCAAATGAAGCGATCGCAAAGCTAAAAATCAAATCTTCAGAAATTGCCGCAATTGGGATTACAAATCAAAGAGAAACAACGATTCTTTGGGACCGCAACACATCAAAGCCGATTTATCCTGCTATTGTTTGGCAAGATCGACGCACAACCTCTCTTTGCGAATCTTTAAAACATTTAGAAACAGCTTTTAATCAAAAGACAGGTCTTCTTCTCGATCCTTATTTCTCAGGAACCAAGATCAAATGGATCTTGGACAATGTGCCAGGCGCAAGAGAAAAAGCTGCACGTGGGGAACTTGCTTTTGGAACTGTAGATAGCTGGCTTGTTTGGAAGCTCACGAATGGAAAAGTCCATGTCACTGACGTCTCAAATGCGAGCCGCACCCTTTTGTTCAATATTTATACTTTACAGTGGGATGAAGAGATCCTTGATTGGTTAGACATTCCCCGCTCAATCTTGCCTGAAGTTCGTTCTTCTTCGGAAGTCTACGGAAAAACAGCACCTTCTATCTTCATGGCACAAATCCCCATCGGCGGAATTGCAGGAGATCAGCAAGCGGCTCTTTTTGGGCAAAATTGTTATGAGGAGAGTCTTGCCAAGGCAACCTATGGAACGGGCTGCTTTCTTCTTATGAACACCGGGACAAAACCTATTATTTCAAAGCATAAACTACTCACAACTATCGCTTGGAAAATCGGATCCACAACACATTATGCTCTTGAAGGGAGCGTTTTTACAGCAGGCGCTGCGATTCAGTGGCTGCGCGATAATTTGGGCCTAATTCAAAAAAGTTCAGACATTGACGCTTTAGCAAATTCTGTTGTTGACACAGGAGGAGTTTATTTTGTTCCCGCTTTTACAGGGCTCGGAGCTCCTCATTGGGCACCAAATGCGCGTGGAGCTATTTTTGGTCTCACTCGAGGGACGACACGCGCTCATATCGCTCGTGCAGTACTTGAATCAATTGCCCATTCTGCTGAAGATGTTTTAATCGCCATGGAAAAGGACTCAAAAATGAAGATCCGAGAACTGCATGTAGATGGAGGCGTAGTTGTGAGTGATGTATTGATGCAAATGCAAGCCAATTTAAGCCAAATCCCCATTCTTCGCCCAATGAATAAAGAGCTAACAGCACTTGGGGCTGCAATGCTTGCGGGGCTTGCTGTAAAAATATGGAACGAGCCGAAAGAGTGTTTTTCTGCATGGACGCTCGATCGGAAATTTTTGCCGACCATTTCTCGTGAAAAAAGAGAAGAATGTTTGAAAAATTGGAATTTGGCAATCGAACTGACAAAGAATTGGAAAATCGATGAATCGAGATGAACTCCTAAAGAAAATCCATTCCAGTTGGGATATCATCATTATCGGTGGAGGTGCAACGGGTCTCGGCACAGCTGTGGATGCAGCATCTCGTGGATACAAAACTCTTCTTTTAGAACAAAGCGACTTTGCCAAAGGAACTTCAAGCAGAAGTACAAAATTGATCCACGGAGGACTGCGCTATTTAAAACAGGGAAATATTGCCCTTGTCATTGAAGCTCTTAAAGAAAGGGGAATCCTTTGTCAAAATGCACCCCATTTAGTCAGTCATCTGGGTTTCCTTGTCCCGCAATATCATTGGTGGGAAGGACCTTTTTATGGGATTGGATTGAAAGTTTATGATTTTTTAGCTGGAAAATTGGGTTTAGAAAAATCCCACTCAATGACTAAAGATGAGGTTCTGCTTCGCCTCCCCACTCTTGAATCAACCGATCTTCGTGGGGGAATTGTTTATTTTGATGGACAATTTGACGATGCAAGACTTGCCATTGCAATAGCTCAAACTGCAACTGAGCAGGGTGGGGTTCCTCTTAACTATATGCGCGTTGAAAAGCTTCTCAAAGAGAACAATCTCATTACTGGGGTAGAAGCACTCGATCTAGAAACCCATAAAAGGCATCAGTTCCTCTCTAAAGTCGTGATCAATGCAACAGGTGTTTTCACCGATTCCATTCGAAAATTGGATGAGCCCAAGGCGTCCACAACGATCTCTCCTAGCCAAGGAATTCATCTCGTTCTTGATCGAAAGTTTTGGCCCACGGATCTTGCTATTCTCATTCCTCAAACAGAAGATGGACGGGTCTTGTTTTTTGTTCCCTGGCATCGCCATTTGATAGTGGGAACAACGGATACGCCAGTTGATGATATTTCCCTGGAACCTCACCCATTAAATGAAGAGATCGATTATCTGTTAAAATACGCGGGCCATTACCTCACTCGTAAACCCACTCGAGCTGATATTTTAAGTGTATTCGCAGGACTGCGTCCTCTTGTCAAAGTGGCAAAACATGAAAATACAGCCACTCTTTCGCGCGATCATGTCATCCAAATTTCTGAATCGGGATTGATCACCATTTGCGGAGGAAAGTGGACTACTTATCGTCGCATGGCAGAAGACGTGGTCAATAAAGCCATTTTGGTTGGTCATCTGAAAGAAATCCCCTGCCAAACCCAAACCCTTCGCTTACATGGATACAAAAAAGGTCGTAAAAATCATATAGAAGCTTGGGGCTTATATGGCAGTGATGCTGAGCATCTCGATGCGCTCATCGAGCAACATCCCGATTGGGGCCATCTTCTCCACCCTCGACTCCCCTATTCTCCAGTTGAAATCATCTGGGCAGTTCGCCATGAAATGGCCCGCACTTTGGACGATGTCCTTTCGCGCCGAACAAGATCCTTACTTCTCGACGTCAAAGCGACTCTCGAAATAGCTCCTCGAGTAGCCACACTGATGGCTCATGAGTTGGGCAAGTCTAAATCTTGGGAAGAAGAGCAAATCCGAATCTTTACCGAACTTGCTAAAAATTACATAGCTTTTTAATTTCAAAGATTAAAAAATAACAGGATATTAGGATATTAGGATATTAGGATATTCAGGATTAAAAAAATCGTAATTAAAATTTCTATCCTGACCATCCCATACGCATCAACCTAACTCTTTAAAAAAGACTAAATTCCCTCTGAGGCTCTCTGCGTCCTTCGCGCCTCTGCGGTACATTTTTAATTCCTTTTGCAAAACTCATCTGAGATTAACGCGTCGTTAGCAGGATTCAAAATTCACCGCAGAGGCGCAGAGGGCGCAAAGGACCGCAGAGAAAGATTTTTAATTTATCTATCTCATTTCTAAAATATTATGAGATTTTAGGTTGATGCGTATGCCTGACCATCCTAATATCCTGTTACCTTTTTCTTATTCAATAAAACAAGGGATTTGAGCTTCTTTTTCACACCTTTGTTTCAAGTGATTTTGCAAGCCAATTGGCCAGTTGATCTATCGATATCCCTAAGCCTACGATGCGGCTTTGGTCCATTCGATCCAGGTCTTCTATTACGTCCACAAGAAATGCCGATTGGTCTTTTTGAGGGATTTGGATTTCGGTTTTTTGCTGTACGTAATCTCTCATTGGATCTCCAATTAAAACCTTTGAAATGATCTCACGGATCAGTGCACGCCGCTGTTGTCTATATCGTACCCGAATTTCATCAAAACCGATGGATTGAACTGTCAGGTCGTAAATCTTACATGTTCGCATGTAAGAAAATAGATATAAATCGACAATAGGTTGAACATTTTGAAGTTCATAAATGGCAATAATTGCAGAAGTGTAATCTTCCTTTTCCACGTCATTGAAAGAGAGAGGAACCAAGTTATTGGTAATCAGAGGAATATTTGCGCTCAGTCGGGCTGTTCGTTTATTGACGTCAGAAAATGCCTGTAAATAAGTAATATGTACAAGCAAGAACAAGCTTTGTTCGTAGGGATCTTTAATCTTTGCCGCTTTGTCAACAACTCGTTCGAGCAATAGTCTTAATCGATCTGGATTTTCCAATGGAATATAGGTCGATCCCCCAATACGGACTCCATGATCTCTCACTTTTCCTGCATAGCGGTTGTCAATAAGACCATCAGAAAGTAAATAATGAAGAGTAAAAATAGTTTCCTTAGAAATATTCAAATGAGGGGCATGATCCACTAAGTAGTGAATTGCCTCTTTGTGATTCAAAATCATTGTCTTTTCTTCGTCTAATTTTCCATCTGCTCCAGTTCCCTCTAAAATTAACTTTTGTGTATCCAGTAGGGAATAGGTATTCCCCTCTAATCTCGATGAGTTATAAGAGAGGTCTATGAGAAGACGGTCAAAAATTTGATGCGCATAAGTGCCTGCCGGATTTTCTTCACTAAATCGTCGTCCCATCTTATGTAACTGATTTCTTAAGTGAAGGGGTACATAATGTGTTTGATTCGGATGATAAGAATCGAACCATTCTTCTGCATACATCACGGGAGCCCTTTTATAAAGAGGTCGTTGTATCTGCTCAATAATCGTTTGACTTATGGACCCAAAACGTTGAATTTCAGTAGATTGAATTGACCTAACTGTAAAGTACTTTGTCCCCTTTTTACGCCCAGTTTTTTCAACTAAACCCTCTTCTATTGCTTCATTTAGCCACCGGCGCAGACTGCGCATAGGATAGCGTCCGCCGAGGCTATTGAGTAGCTCAATTAGGCTGACCGGGGTTTTTTCTTGATTAAGTTGGTTAAGGACCTCTGCTTTTTTGCTCATATCAATCTCCTGAATACGGCCACTTTATTTGGAATACGGCCATTTTTGCAAGCTTTTTTGGCCGTATTCGTCATTTATCGGCCAAAAACAGACGAATACGGCCATTTTATTAGTTTTTTTGGCCGTATTTGGGAAAATAGACAAAGCACTCTCTCCCTTTAGAATGTTTCCTAACCTGAATTTTGGGTTTCTCCGGCAGGAGAATAAAAACATTCATTTAAATGCCAATCTGATATTTTTTATAAATAATTAAAAATACGATATTGAAAGAAACAAGAACATTAACTATTATATTCTGTGCATAAAACACTACATTGGAGAAATTTCTTTATGTCAGATCAAAAAACTTCTACTTTACTTGCTTTATCACTCCTCTTCACTCCAATAGCAGTCCCAGCAGTTACCCCTTCTCGCCCCCAAACGATCTCCCCATCAACCATTTCTGAAACAACTCCCCGAGCGTCTGTTCGGAGAATGAAACATCAACTGGCTACTGCACCTTTATTGCAAGCCAAAGGAACCTATGTAGGCGAACTGCAAGAGCGTTGGCAGTTTCCTTCTGACCATTTACCGATCGCGATGACTTATGATGATCTACATATCGCATCTTGGAATGTGTTGGATGCTGGATACATGAGTTGGGTGACGGAAAAAAACTCACAAGGGTTAAGTCGTTCGTTAATTAAAGATGAACACATTTACATCGGAGATTCTAAGCTTACGATCCGAGATATCCATACAGCTGATTTAGTTCTCGAAATGATTTCTCACCCAACCCATCCTCGAAGCATTCTCTCTTTGCAAGAATGCAGTAAGCCCTTTCTTGAAGAGCTTACATCTCGTCTATCTGGCTCTTTTGAAGTAGTAGAACATCATGGAAATGCGATTCTTTTTGATCGGAGCCGCTTTGAACTTGTAAATGCAAAAGAAGTGTTAGGAGTCTTTACAAATGAACCCAAAAGAAGCTTTCAAGAAATTTGTCTACGTAGAATAGATAATGGCGAAAATTTTAAGTTATTCAATGTTCATTTACCTGGCGATCCGACTAAACCAGGGCGCTTTGAATTTGCTCAATACATAAAGGATACGTTCGATTCCAATTGCACAACAGTTGCTATGGGAGATATGAATTTCAATGAATTAGAGATGGCAGATGCGATGAGACAAGCTTTTCCAGACAATTCTCCCTTCTCGATTTACTCTCCATACTGTACTAACATTTCACCCTACGTGTTCAATTCAAAGGCGATTGACCATTTTATTATTTCAACTCCAAACCAATCACTTGTTACCTTGAATTCTCCAGATCAAGTGATGACAAAATTAGAGGAAGTTGTCTCTCTTTTGGAAAGGTTATAGTGTATTAAAAATTTTCGGCAGGGCCCCACGTCCCTGCTTTATAGATTGGAATAGCTTTTGTTGGATTGGCTTTCCAGGAGTTTAAGACGGGAGTCCATATACGCCAAGCAGCTATGAGCTCCCCTTCTGAAACAAATAAGCTCTGATCCCCTCTCATACAATCATAAATCAGCTTTTCGTAGGCATCCATTGGTGATTTTTTAAAATATTCGGCCAGCTTGTAACCAAAAGTCACGGGTGCAATTTCTGAACTTAAACCGGGGACTTTAGACATCATTTTAAAAAAGACTCCAGTATCTGGCTGAACTCGAATCAACAGCTCATTTGGTAAATCTTGATTCTTGAACATCACAGCAACTTCCATGGTTTGAAGGGGGAGTCTTTTTCCTGCACGAAGATAAAAAGGGACCCCTTTCCATCGCTTGTTGTCGATGAACATTTTTGCAGCGACAAACGTTTCCACCTGTGAATTTTTAGGAACACCCTCTTCTTGTCTATATCCTACAACGGGTGTGCCCTTAATCTCTCCCGCACCGTACTGTCCGCGAATCACGTACTTGTCTAAATCCTTCAATGAAAAAGGTCGAATCGCATTGAGCGCTTTGATTTTTTCTTTATGGATCTCTTCTGCATTGAGGGTTGCGGGTCTTTCCATAGCGATGATGGAGAGCACCTGCATCAAATGGTTTTGAAAGATATCTCGTAAAAGCCCTGTTTCTTCCCATAGTTGAGCTCTCTTCCCAATTCCGATATCTTCGCTGAAGGTGATTTGGATATTGTCGATAGAATTGCAGTTCCAAAGGGGCTCAAAAAAAGCATTTTGAA
>Ga0207156_10060_pt1 | contig 27805 bp, 23 predicted proteins | sample Alteio_BWMinHeat_24_FD_153514 | JGI IMG/M metagenome (GOLD analysis project Ga0207156, IMG submission 153514) | Enriched cells from forest soil in Barre Woods Harvard Forest LTER site, Petersham, Massachusetts, United States -... | ecosystem: Environmental > Terrestrial > Soil > Temperate forest >...
GGTTTTCCGTCAATTTTTGCCGTGATGGCTTGCAGACCGGCAAAAATGCCTTGTTCATATCGGTTTTGTCGAAAGTAAGGCGCCACGACATTTCGAATGATATCTCCCGAGGCGGCGTCAGTCAATTTTCCTTCCAGCCCATAGCCGACTTCAATTCGCATTTTGTGATCGGCAATCGCAATAAGAAAAAGAACGCCGTTGTCTTTTCCCTTTTTGCCGACTTTCCACTTTTCAGCCAACTGTATCGAATAGTCTTCAATGGGCAAACCTTCAAGTGAAGAAACAACCACGACGGCAATTTGATTCGAAGTGGCTTTCTCGTATTCCGACAGGTAAGCATTTAGCTGTGCAACATCGGATGGATTTAGAGCTTGCGAAAAATCGCTGACATATCCAGTCGGATTGGCGGGAATTGCCGCAAAAGCTCTTCCCAGCGCAAGAAAACAAATAAAAACGACAAGGGCTAAGCGTTTTTTCAAAATTTAACTTTGGGCGCTTGTTTGGCTCCTGCTTCAGCTTCAAAATAAGGCCGCGGCTTAAAGCCAAACATTCGCGCATAGAACATGGAAGGAAAACTTGAAACAGCCGTATTGTAGGCTCTCACGACGTCATTGTAACGATGGCGCTCCACGGAGATTCGATTTTCGGTTCCTTCGAGTTCGTTCATCAGTTCTTGAAAATCTTGATTGGCTTGTAGTTGCGGATAAGCTTGCACAAGGGTGAGAAATCTTCCCATGATGCCTTCTACTTGTGTTGCGGCATTGATTCGCTGGGGTGAACCGGGAGGCGCTTTGGCCCATGCATTTTGAGCCTCCGCAATTTCGCCGAAAACTTTTTCTTCGTGTTTAACGTACCCCTTCGTCGTTTCAACTAAATTCGGAATGAGGTCCATTCTCCGCTGCATGACCGTTTCGACTTGCGCCGATTGGGTTTGAACTTGTTGATCGAGTTGGACCAACCGATTATAGGGCGCTCCAAAAATTAAAAATCCAAGAATGACAATACCAACAATAATTAAGATTGTACGCATATATCTCCTAATTCGGGACCTGCAAAGGGAATCCTAGGAAACGGAGGAAGTAAAACTATGTGAAGAGTTTCTATACGCCTGACGATATCAAAGCACTCAATCCATCCGTTGATCTCGGGCTTCCCGGTGAATACCCATACACCCGCGGCATTCACAAAACCATGTACCGCGGAAGGCTTTGGACCATGCGCCAATTCTCGGGCTTTGGCACGCCTCGCGAAACGAACCAACGGTACAAATTTTTGCTCTCTCGCGGGCAAACCGGACTTTCCGTCGCTTTTGATATGCCGACTTTGATGGGGCTTGATGCCGATCATCCAAAATGTTTAGGTGAAGTGGGGCATTGCGGCGTCAACGTTTCTCATCTAAAAGATATGGAGATTCTTTTTGACGGAATTCCGATGAAAACCGTCTCAACCTCAATGACGATCAACAGCCCGGCGCCGATGGTTTGGGCGATGTACATGGCGACAGCGGAGAAACAAGGGGCAAAGCTCTCCGAGCTTCGCGGCACGCTTCAAAATGACATCCTAAAAGAATATATCGCACAAAAAGAATTCATCTATCCTCCCGAACCCTCTTTAAAGCTGGTCGTCGACACCATCGAGTTTGCGGCCAAACATCTTCCCGAATGGAATCCCGTTTCGGTGAGCGGCTATCACATCCGTGAAGCCGGTTCAACCGCCGCTCAAGAATTGGCCTTCACGCTGGCGGATGGCTTCGCCTATGTGGAAGCCTCCTTACAGCGCGGGATGGAGGTTGATCTATTTGCGCCGCGCTTAAGCTTTTTTTTCGACTGTCACAACAATTTTTTTGAGGAGATTGCAAAATTTCGCGCCGCGCGGCGCATTTGGGCTCGTCACATGCGGGAAAAATACAAGGCTAAAAATGAACGAAGCTGGTGGCTTCGCTTTCATACGCAAACCGCCGGGTGCACGCTCACCTCTCAACAGCCGGAAAATAATATCGTACGTGTCGCCTATCAAGCCATGGCCGCTGTCTTCGGGGGAACGCAGAGCCTCCACACCAATTCACTCGATGAGACGCTCGGCCTTCCTACGGAGCGCGCCGTTCAAATTGCGCTTCGTACCCAGCAAGTTCTGGCACATGAAACCAAAGTTCCTCTGGTGGCGGATCCCTTAGGGGGCAGTTACTATGTTGAAGCATTGACAAATCAAATGGAAGAGGAAGCCGAAGATTATTTTAAACGAATCCGCGAAGAAGGCGGCGTCATTGAGGCGATCAAAAATGGTTTTTTTCAACGGGAAATTTCCAAAGCGGCTTATCAGCATCAAAAGGCTGTCGATGCAAAAGAAGAGATTATTGTCGGAGTCAACGAGTTTATTGATTCAGCCGACAAACCGCCCGATATTCTTGAAATTCATCCGGAGTTTGAAGAAGAACAAAGGAAAACCATTGCCGAAGTGCGCCGCACTCGGGATAGTAAGAGTGCCATGAACTCTCTGGAAGCCATTCGATCCGCCGCAAAAAAAGAAGAAAACGTGATGCCGGCCATCCTTGAAGCAACCAAAGCTTATGTCACGTTAGGCGAAATGGTTGATGCCTTGAAAGAAGTGTACGGCGAGTACCGCGAACCGGTCGTTTTTTAGGAACGAAAGAGTTTAGCGGTGTTTTTTAAGAATGAAAACAAACTGATAAGTCCACCGCAATGGAATAAATCGCCAAACAATTCGATAGACGATTCGTTTAAGGATCCCCAAGGGATTTAAAGAAGAAAAGAGTTTCATTTTTGCGTACCAAGGGTCCGGATGTATTTCCAAAATATCAAAGCCGTTTCGAACGAAAGTCGCCGTCCACGCTTCCAAAGACATCAGTCTTTCGTTGATGGCCTGCTGCTGGGTCCCGCATTTTCCGGAAATCTTCCAAAAAAGGTATCCGGAGTTGGGAACCATGATGCAAAATTTTGCATCCTCTTTTGTCACGCGTTTCATTTCTTGAAGGCTCTTGTCGATATCCAGAAAATGTTCCAGCGATCCCAAGCAAGTGATGTAATCAAATTTTTTTTCTTCGAAACCTAGATCTTCAGCGGTATGGACTTCAATCTGTGAACCGGGCGACTCCAGCTGCGCTATTTTAACCGCTTCATCGGAAATGTCCATTCCTGTGGTGTTCAATCCTCGCGCCGTGGCGGCAGAAAGTAAAAAACCGGTGCCACAGCCGATATCCAAAAGTTTTTTTCCCTTCGATACCTTCAAGAGATCAATGAATATGGCGTAAGCTTCCTTGGGCCGCATGGCTTTCCGGCCGTGAGCCGCGTAGTGATGATTATACCATGCTTTCAGCGTTTGTTCTGAAACCGGTTCCATGGCGTTATGAAAGTTTTCTAATGAAAAGCAGCGCTTCCTGTCCGTGAGATAAAACCATGCCGAAATTTTGAAATCCGGCCTTCTCGAAGGTTTTGAGAGAAGCTTTATTGGCCGGTTTTACAAGTGCGTGAATTGCATGAGCCGGATAATATTTAAAAAATTCGTTCGCCGCCATCGTTAAGAGCATGCTTCCACGTCCCAATCCACGATGACTTTTAGCAAGACTGATATGCACTTGAGCTTTTTGATCTTCGAGAAGATTGAATCTTACTGATCCTATGGGACCGTCGTTTTGATCCACCGCGATGAAAAGATGGCAGGAGAGATCCTTCAAGGTTTTTTCAATCCACGCCAAATGGCTTTCCCAGGGGATGTCGGCGGAGGAAAATGAGTTCTGACGCACTTCAGGATCATTGGCCCATTCCCAGAGGATTTTGTCATCTTTTTCTTCAGCCTTCCGGAGACGTAATTTTCTATTTTGCAAAATCATCAGTACTCGCGAAACCCCTTCGCCGTCCACCAGCTGCCGAGCTTTTTGGCTCAAGCGAAACGCTCCGCCCTGCTCCCCAAGCAGTCCTTCAACGGCCTGCGCGATTTTGACCGGTTGAAGATCGCCGTGCCATCCTAGATTCACCGCGGCATTGAGATCCCCTAAGTTTTGTGCATTGGATCTCTGGTTATCCGCCAGTACCAGCAAAACACTCGGAACACCCATAAACGCCAGTTCCCAGATCGTGATCCCTGCTCCGGAAACGGCGACCTCACACCAAGCCATCAGTTCTGAGACCGGTGTACCCGCCGAAACAATCTCGAAATGATTTCCGGCGCGTTGAATGGCATGAACAATATTAGCTAGATTTGTATTGAGTTGACCCGCTAAAACTTTAACTTGAAGCGCCGGATTTTTTAGCTGTCGGAGACCTTCGATAACTTTTAAAATAATGTTTTCCGGCGCGCTTCCCCCTAGGGTGACAAAGATCTTGTTTAAGGGGTTCTCTATTTTTCTCTCGGGTCTTTTATGTTTTAGAAACTCCCTACGAAGCAGTACATACCGGGGCCCCAGGAGAAGACGCGTGCCGGTCTCCCGGTCAGGGTAAAGGTTCTCCTGAGCGCTGATCCCGGTATTGAGCACAAGATCGGCATAATAATGCTGCCCATCGGCAATATCGTCAATAAGAAGAATCGACAACTCTTCTTTTTTTAAAATTTTTTGATAGGTTGAATTGAACTGATATCCGTCCACGACAATCCACTGAACATTTCTTTCATGCGCCAGTTTTGCCGTCTGTTCGGCATCTTCCGGACTTCCTGGAACAACGGATAGTTTGACGGCTTCGATTCCTTGCTGTTTAAAGAACGAATCTGCCTGTTCTCCCTGCATCGTGGTGGCAAAAATTGGAAGCCCGCCGCTGTCTTGCCAAGCTTCCGCCAAGGAGAGGTAACGCATGATATGACCCATGCCCATAGGTTTGCTGGCGTCGGCACGTAGGATTACCGCTGGTTGTAGTAGAGTCATGTCAATTTAATGTAACTTTGTCATCAATTCTTTAACAATGTCTCTAAGTTGATCGTAACACGCCTCTGATTGCTTAAGATAATCCAAGGCCATTGTTCTTCCTTTTCCTCCCATACGTTCCTGAAGATCCAGGTCCTCGATCAGTTTTTTCAAACAATTTGTGAAGTCATCCGTCCGGGTGGGATCCGCAAGAAAGCCGTTTTCATCGTTTTTCACCAGTTCCGGAATCGCCCCCACGGGAGCGGTGACAATCGGTAATCCCCAGAGCATGGCTTCGAGCAAGACAATTCCCAGTCCCTCCCAAAGCGAGGGTAAAACAAAAATATTCGCGCGCCGGTAAAATTTCTCCAAGTGATCTTCAGGGACCCGGCCATGAAATACGATATTTTGAAGGCCTAAGGCGGCAACACGGCCGGTCAAGTGGCTCATGTAATGCGGATCAAGTTTTGTTTCCCCGATAATATCGAGGTGAGCGCGATCGCCGAGCTGCTGCATGACTGGAATAAGCAGTTCAATTCGTTTTCTCGGAATGCAATTCCCAACGAACAAAAGATTAAGCGCCTTGTTTTGTCTTCGTTCTGCGCTTGCCGCGTTTAAATCGAAGTTTTTAGAAAATTTAATCGGAAAAAAAATTTTATGAATGCGTGTTTCCTTAGCGAGACGCTTGACTTGGCCGAAGGTGGCGTCACTAATCACGAGAATCAAATCAGCCGTATTTAGATACAACCAGGTTGAAAACTTGTCAAAAAAATAAATGGGGCCGAAAGGGCGTAAAGGATAATCGAGATGATGCGCAATGACGATAAAAGGATTGCGCTTGAAAATCAAAGAAGTCCAATGCGCTAAAAATGTCCAGGGGTGTGTATAAATATTTTCCAGCACAATTTGAGAATGCATTTTGCGCCGCTTAAAGCATTGAAAGAAAAACCACAGGTTAGCCAAGAGCAGTAACGGTTTTTTCAAAAGAAACCGAGAAGGAGCGATCAACTCTACGTTTCCTTCGGGACTGAGGCTCCGGATGATTTCCTTGTCCCAAACTTCCCCTCCGGAAGCCGGATTTTGAAGAAATTTCTTATTCACCGTCGGAAACAAAATATTCATGCTGGAATGCTTCAACCAAGACATTTCAACACCTTTGCCCACAGCGAAAAGGAATTGTCCCTAAAAAAAATAAAGTGGAAACCGTGAAAATTGCTCTCGACGGCAGCTTCCTAAAATTTCCCTTCACCGGAATTGGAAGATATACAGAGCTTCTTCTCAAGCAGTATCTGCGGATTTTTCCCCATCACAAGTACCTGCTTTATCGACTGGTTGGACTGCGTCATTTTTTTTCTGCCAGCCAATTTCCAAGCAAAGGCCTTGAACCGGTGGCGGTGAAGACACCGTTCATTTGGGGCTCCTTGATGCAAAGGCTTCGCGATTTCGGACCGGTCGATTCATTTTTTCTAAAAGACATTGACGTTTTTCACGGACATGCGCCCTATTTGCCTTCACTTACGCATGAACCGACAGTGGTCATGACCATCCATGACGTAATCCCGCTTCTTTATCCCGAATATGTATCCCGATCCGCGCAAGTAGCGTGGTCCAGCTTCGGACGAAAATTGCCGGCTATATCAAAATTTATTGCCGACAGCGAAAGTACAAAAAACGATTTTATGAGAGAATTCAATCTGCCGCCCGAGAAAATTGTGGTGATTCCCTTAGCCGTTTCGTCACTTTTTACAAATCTCAAACAACCTCCTGAAACGGCGGAGATTACAGCCTCTCTGGGTTTGGATGGAGAATTTATTCTCACGGTCGGAAGAATTGAGCCTCGTAAAAACTTGCTTCGGCTGATTCAGGCGTACGATAAGCTGCGGCAAACGAAAAAATTTTCCGGAAAACTTGTAATCGTTGGAGCCAAAGGATGGGACGCTGAAAAGTTCGAGGAGGCTCTGCGAAAATCGCCCTTTAAAAACGATATTCTTTGGCTCGGATATCTCCCAGATACGGCGTTGGTCAGCCTTTATCATGCGGCATCCGTTTTTGCGTTTGTGTCCCTTTATGAGGGATTTGGTTTTCCTCTTCTAGAGGCGTTCGCCTGCGGCGTTCCTGTGGTTGCCTCCAGCGCTTCTTCGCTTCCCGAAATCGGTGGAGAGGCGGCCATTTACGTTAATCCTTTTGACACGGAAGCCATTTGTCAAGGATTGGACGTGGCGCTTCACGATCAAGAAAAAAGAACGGAATTGGTGCAAAAAGGGCGCACCCGCCTTTCTCATTACAGTTGGGAGAAAACAGCGCGTGAAACCTTTAAGCATTATGAGCTCTGAGACGAGACGAAGAGAGAAAGGAGGGTTTAATTGAAACATACTTTTATTTTCAAGCTTTATCAATCTCTATCGATTTTCTTCTTTACTGCTTTTCTTTTATTCGCCTTGTTAAATGTTGGCCTGTGGGTTGAACATAAAATTCATCGGAAGATGCCTCCGCGTTTCAGAAAATATAGCCAAGAACATCGAGACCTGTACTCACAATACAACGACAACGAGTTAAGGGATCTCCTTTTTGAGAACTGGTCAAGGCCCTATGAATATGAATCTTTTACTGAGTTTAAGGAAAGACCTTTTAAGGGAAAATATGTAAACATCAGTGAATACGGCTTCAGAGCCGTTAAGAACCAGGGACCATGGCCTCCCGATAAAAAAAACTTTAATATTTTTTTATTTGGAGGTTCCACTTCATTCGGCTATGGTGTGGCCGATTCCGAAACGACTGCTTCATACTTGGAAGATTTTATTTCCAAGGACAAAAAAATTTACGTGTATAATTTTGGCCGCGGTTCCTATTGCTCATCGCAGGAATTAATTTTATACGAAAATCTTATTAAATCAGGAAACGTTCCCAATATGGCCCTCTTCATTGACGGGCTAAACGACTTTGGAGTCGGCTATCAAGGGCATCAACTTGCCAGCGCGTTCAGGCAGTACATGGAGGCAGACAGCCCCGGAATCATTTTTCAATTGACTCACGTTTTAGCGGAATTGCCCGTAGGAGGTCTAGTAACACGTCTCCAAACTAAATTTTCGCATGCCAAAGATGAACGAACAGATCTGGAGAAGCAATACAACGATCTCCCTTTGTTGGACTTTGTCATTCATCGTTATCTTGAGAACAAGAAAATGATTGAAGCCGTTTCAGCTTATTACGGGGTGAAACCGATCTTTGTTTGGCAGCCGGTTCCGACGTACCACTACAATTTAAAGCATTATCCCTTTAAAATAGAATACTTGGAGACACATTACTATACAAAATATGGCTATCCGCGAATGGCTCGAATCGTAAAGCAACATCGGTTAGGTTCAAATTTTCTTTGGTGTGCAGACATTCAAAGCGATGCCGAAAAACTGCTGTATGTCGATCTGGTTCATTATTCTTCAGATATGTCTAAGACTCTGGCAAAACAAATTGCAAATTTTTTGATTCAGCGAAAGATGCTTGATGTCGGCCGTTAGCCCTTCTTGGCAATAATCAAGATGTTTCCACCTTTGGCCGTGTCACGAATGGAACGACTAACCATAGTCACAATTCGTTTTCCGTACAGCTTCCAAAAAGTTTTATCCCAAGGAAGCCATTTTACAAAAAGCCTGCTTCCAAAGAGCCGGAACATCCGGTACCAAAAGGTAAACCAATCAGGTTGGTACGCTCTCGAGACGAGAATGGAGAAGCCGACCTTTTCAAGCCGCTTTTTCCATTCCTCGGGACTGAAAAGATTATTATGAAAACTTTGATCGTTGATTCGAACGCTTTCCTTTTCTCCGAAATATTTGGCCAGGTCCTCTTTATATTGAACAACAGGTACCGTAATGATTAGAACGCCTTCGCTCATGAGAATTCGATGAAATTCCATGAAGATTTGGTCAAGTTCAACCGTATGCTCCAGAACCGAATTCGAGACAATGGTTTTGACGGAATTTTTTTCCAGAGGAATCGAAGTGTTGGAAGAGAGAATCAAATTTTTATAAAGCTGTCGACTCCGCGCCCTCTCTAACGCAGGCTCACTTCGATCAACGCCGTAGTCAAGCCGTTTAAACAACATCGAAGCAAAGGTTCCGTCACCGCACCCAAAATCCATCGCCGGGCTTTGAATCATCGTCCTGTACTGCCGAAACAAAGAAAATTCTTGAGAGCGCCAAAGCGAGTGCGAGAGACTATCGTAATGAACAAAAAGAACTTCCGGATCGTCCCAAAGAACTTCCAGATTTTGCGCCTGCGGAAAAAAAACACCGGTCAAATCTTCATGGGGTAAGTTCTTAGCGTTGTTCTTTAAGGAATAAAACCAATCGTATAACAGACTGGCTCTGCCGATTATTCGATAAATAAGATCGCCCATCTCAAGCGCCTATTCGCAGTCGCTAAACGAAAATCCGTTTTCTTCTAGAGGTGAGGGAAACAAGTCTATCTAAAAAAGGGATATGAGCGAATTCGATTGTTTATCCAACAAAACGGTTCTTGTCACCGGAGGCACCGGTTCTTTTGGGGAAAAATTAGTTGAAATCATCTTAAAACAAGCCCGGCCTAAAGTCATTCGCCTTTATTCCCGCGGGGAACATAAACAACTGGCGATGCAAAGGCGGTTCACTGACGATCGGCTCCGTTTCTTCATCGGCGACGTACGGGACAAGGATAGACTTTACAGGGCGATGAATGGCGTCGATCTGGTGGTTCATGCGGCGGCCCTCAAACAGGTCCCCTTGGCGGAGTACAACCCCATTGAGGCCGTGAAGACCAACATCATGGGCGCGATGAACGTCATCGACGCGGCGATCGACTCCGGAGTTGATAAAGTAATTGCAATCAGCACGGACAAAGCCGTTCAACCGATCAATCTTTACGGAGCGACCAAATTGGTGGCCGAAAAGTTATTTGTGCAAGGCAATTCCTATGCGGGTGAAAAAGGCACAAAGTTCAGCTGTGCAAGGTATGGAAACGTCGTCGGGAGCGATGGCAGCATTTTACCTCTTCTGCTGAAGCAGAAGGAATCCAAAACGATCACCATCACCGACGAACGGATGACGCGCTTCTGGATAAGCTTGGAACAGGGGGTTCACTTCGTTTTGAATTGCATCGATTGGATGAGGGGCGGAGAAATCTTTGTGCCGAAGCTACCCAGCATGCGTATCCTTGATTTCGCTGAAACGGTTGCTCCGGAAGCCGCGAAAAAAATCATTGGAATCCGCGCCGGTGAAAAAATTCATGAGACGCTTCTCACGGAAGAAGAATCGAGACATGCCAGAGAATTTCCAACTCATTACGTGATAGAACCGGAGCATCCTTTTTGGACAACTTCCGGAGCTAAAAACGGTGAGCCGCTCCCGGAAAGCTTTCGCTATACCAGTCTGGATAATCAGCATTCTCTAACAAAGCAAGAACTTCTGCAAATGGTAAAGGCTCTGGATATTCCTTGAAAAGCGCCTTGGCTTTGCAGGGGGGAGAGCCGGTTCGAAAAACGCGGCTGCCTTATGGACATCAATGGATTGATCGGGAAGACATTCAAGCAGCGGCCGGCGCCTTGCAAACGGAATGGATTACGCAAGGTCCTGCCGTAGAAAAATTTGAAAAAGCGGTGGCGGAATATACCGGCGTTCGGTATGCGGTTGCCATTTCCAGCGGAACGGCGGCCTTGCATGCGGCCTGTGCCGCCGCGGGGTTGCGCTCCGGCGACGAGGCCGTCACGTCGCCCTTAAGCTTTGTGGCCACGGCGAATGCCGTCGTTTACTGCGGCGCCAAACCGGTTTTTGCGGATATCGACGAAGAAACTTTAACGATTAACCCCGGAGAAATAAAAAAAAAGATTTCGCCCTCAACAAAAGCGCTTCTGACTGTTGATTTTGCCGGTCATCCTTGCCAGGCGGATGAAATTCGTGAAATCGCCAGGGAACGAAACTTGATCGTGATTGAGGATGCGGCGCATGCGCTCGGAGCACGGTACAAAGAAAAGATCATCGGCGGTCAAGCGGACATGACCGTTCTAAGCTTCCATCCCGTAAAGCACATTACCACAGGCGAAGGCGGAATGGTCTTGACGAATGAGGCGGAATTTTACGAGAAACTCAAACGTTTTCGTCATCATGGAATCACGTTGAATCCATCCGAAGGACCTTGGGCTTACGATATTGGAGAACTCGGATATAACTTTCGGATCACGGACTTTCAGTGCGCGCTCGGACTTCGTCAGCTGACAAAACTCGATTCCTTCGTGAAGCGGCGCCGGACGATTGCCGAACGTTACACCGAAGCCTTTGGCCTCAGGCCTGAAATCAAAATTCCCACGGCGGCAAAATGGGCCGGCCATGCCTATCATCTCTATGTGATTCAGTTAAACCTCGATCAATTAAGCTGTTCCCGGCGCGAAATTTTTGAAGCCCTGCGGGCGGAAAACATCGGCGTGCAAGTTCATTACGTTCCCGTGCACTTCTTTCGATACTATCAAGACCACTTTGACTGTCGGGCAAAGCAGTATCCGGTCACGGAACGCTATTATGAAAAAGCGATTACGCTCCCGCTCTTTCCTAAAATGTCGGATGATGACGCGGCCGATGTGATTAAAGCGGTTTCTAAAATTCTTGATTATTACACCGTGCAGTCGAAAGGAAAAGGCTGAAATGAACCGTCCATTTAGAGCGGCGGTTATCGGCTGCGGACGCATTGGGGTTACGATGGAAAGCGATCCTTTTCGCATCAAGCCGGCCACGCATGCCGGAGCTTTTTCTCAAAGCAAACTTACCGAGCTCGCCGCTTTGGTCGATAACAATTCGGATCAGCTTAAAAAAGCGAAAGCGCTTTTTCCAGGAGTTCCAGTTTACGCGAATGCTGAGGATATGCTGCAAGCTTGCAAGCCCGACATTGTCTCCATTGCCGTAGAGCCTGCAGAACACCGTCCCCTAGTTGAATTATGCGCCGGTCATCGCGTACCGGCAATCCTTTGTGAAAAACCGATCGCCTTATCGCCAACCGACTCCGAAGCGATGATAAAGATCTGCCGCCAAAATAAAAGTCTTCTCTTTGTCAATCATTCGCGCCGGTTTGATCCCGAATTAAGAAAAACGTCTGAGGAGATCCGAAACGGGGCGTTGGGTTTACTGCATCAAGGGAGCGCTTATTATACGGCCGGATTATTGAATACCGGCACGCACCTCGTGGACTTGCTTCGCTTCTTGATCGGAAAAGAGGTTGAATGGGTGAGCGCTTTTCATGAACGGCGCTTCACCGCTCCTCCAGGGGATTTCAATGTCAATGGATGGCTGATGTTTGAGGGAAATTTGCCGGTTTGTGTTCAGGCTTTGGAAGTGAAAGACTACGCCATTTTTGAGGTCCGTCTTTGGGGTTCCCAAAAGACGCTAGTAGTAGACCGTTTTGGATTTTCAACCGAATGGTTCCCTGTCATCGATTCTCCTTTATTCCAGGGATACAAAGAACTGGATTGGCACGGTTCAGGTAGAAAAGGGGATTCACGCTCGTTTATGCAGGCGGTGGTTGAACATATGATCGATTGTTTGGAAGGACGCGCAAAGCCTGTAAGTTCGGGGGAAGAAGCTTTACAGACACTGCTGGTTTTAAACACTCTGCAAGAAAGCGCAGAACGGCAAGGCCAAAAAGTCCGTGTTCCCAAAAAGGCGCTCATTCATGAGTAGAATTCCTGCTCTTTTAGGCGGATCTCCCGTTCGACAGTCTCCTTTTCCAGCCTATCCTGTTTTAGGAAACGAGGAACGGGAAGCCGTGCTTGAAGTTTTGAAGGAGGGCAGATTGTCCACCTTCACGGCTTCTCCTGGAGAATATTTTTCAGGCGGCAAGCGAATCAAAGCCTTTGAAAGTGAGTTTGCCGCCTTTCACCGCGTGAAGCACGCCGTGGCCTTTAACTCTGCAACAGCGGCGCTTCATTCCGCCGTAGTCGCTCTGGGCATTGAGCCGGGACAAGAAATTATCACGTCTCCTTACACCTTTACCTCATCGGCGACGTGCGCGCTGATGCATAATGCAATTCCCGTTTTTGCCGACGTGGAGCGCGATACCTTTTGCTTGGATCCAGTTTCCGTCCGTAAGGCGATTACTCCATTGACCCGGGCGATAATACCGGTTCATCTCTTCGGTCATCCTGCCGCGATGGATTCGATCATGGAAATGGCTCGCGAACATAACTTGAAAGTGATTGAAGATTGTGCTCAAGCTCCGGGAGCCCTCTACAAGGAACAACGCGTTGGAACGATAGGGGACTGCGGAGTCTTTTCCTTTCAAGAAAGCAAAAATATCATGACCGGCGAAGGCGGCATGCTCATTACGAACATCGACGACGTCGCGGAGATTGCCCGCCTGGTGCGCAATCACGGTGAGGCGATTGCCGATGCAATGCAAGAGCGAAGCTACGCCAGTGAAATTTTAGGATACAATTACAGGATGACGGAGTTTGAGGCGGCACTCGGCCGGGTGCAGTTGAGCCATCTTGAGGAGTGGAACGCAGTTCGCCAAAAACTTGCCGCGCATCTCTCGAAGGAGCTTCGCGAAATTCCAGGTATTTTGCCTCCCGCGGTTTCGAAAGAAGCGACGCACGTTTACTACGTTTATCCTTTTTTGTTTGATGAAAACCGTGCAGGAATTCCGAGAGACCTCTTTGCGGCGGCGCTGCAAGCGGAAGGAATCCCGGTAGGAGTCGGATACGTTCGACCGCTCTATTTTTCGCCGATTTTTCAAAATCGCCGGACCTTCGCGTTTAAGCATTACCAAGGGAACGCCCGTTACACTCCGGGCCTATGCCCCGTCGCGGAAGATCTTCATTTTCGCAAACTTCTTCTTTTTCCCGTAGTGCGTCCACCCGCGACCTTGGACGATATGAACGATATCCTCACAGCCGTCAAAAAAACTATCGATGCCCGTGAAGCGCTTCTGACGAAGACAACTTCTCCGCCGGGAAAATAAATTCGGATCCCTGAAGAATTCCGTCACAAATGATATCCAATCCCTTATCCTTGCCCGGTAGAAGATCGCTTAAGCTCGACAAGCGAATTTTATAGGGAGGGTTTCCGACGTGAGGTCTCGTGAATTCCACGGGAATCATCCGTCTAAAATAAAGATGGTAGGCATATTTTCGAGCACGAATCAGTCGCTCATCATCGAGAACAGGCTTAAAGGGGAGGCGATTCAAGAGAGAGTAATATTCTTCTTTTGAGCTTACGTCAAATGCGATTTTCTTGTTTCTCAGCCATGATTCACCTACCACGATGACGGGAATTCCCATGCTTGCGATTTCTATCCCTGTCGTGGTGCCGTAAATAATCACGGCATTGCATTGGCTCATGGCCGCATAGGTGCTGATAGGACTATCCGGCGCGGCTACAAAAACATTCTTGGGAAGATCGGGAAAATGCTTTTTGATGCTTTCGGCGACAGGCTGCCGGGAAACATGCGAGGTGCGCACTTCTCCCGGATGCACCCGGATCAGAAGCTGCAAATCGGGCCGATTGCGAAAATATTCGATCGTTTCGAGAACCCACTCCATCATATTTGAGAACGCATTGGAGGGATAAAAAAGCTGGGCGTCCCAAAAAACATTCGTTAAAAGCCCGATGCAAGGTTTTGAAAAATCAACGCCGATCGCGTTGGCAATCGCGTTGACATCCGCCTCCGAGTTTTTTTGATAACTGATCCAGTCTCTCCCGCCGTACCATCGACTCTTAAGATAATCCATCAGCTGAGTTTCCATCTCCGGAGTCCATGTTAAATTTTCCCAGCTCGTTGTCGGTTCTTGCGCAAGAATACGATTCTGGCTGTAATGGTGGGTAAAAACAAAACAATTTGATTTGTAAGCCGGTTCCCAATTGACGACCTTAACATTCTCTTGCCGGCACACCTCGCCAATGCTCCCTTGAGGCACGTAGATGCCGGTATGAAAAACAGCGCCGTCAAAGTGATGACGTTTTAACAGTGTGCGTGTGGCATAAACGGTGAGCAAGGCGGCCTTAAAATATCGACGAAGCACTTCTTGTGCATACAACTCGTCGTCGAGCGTCCCTTTGGCGTAAAACCTTAAGACTCCCGCCAAGGCGTGTTCACCGACGGCTAATCCATCTAATTTGTAATTTTTAATCTCTTGAAAATCGGTTTCGGAGGCGATCCGGCCGGCCGTCTGAATCTCTTGCGGGTTTAGGAGTTCGCTGTAATAATGAGCTTTAAAATGAAGGGATTGGAACATTTTATCGGCATAATGAAAACAGGCATGACACAATTTTTTTTGAGGACCGTCCTTCACGAGCGTTTTCTCGGAGATGGTCACTTTTAGCGTACAGTTTAGACACGCGGGCAAGACCGAGTCACAAAGAAGAACATGGACGTCCGCCCCCCGAAGGGTCAACGCCACTCCAAGTAAACTTTCAACGGTCGTTCCAGGCAGATGCGCTCCCACACTGGTAGCCAGGAGAATTTTAGGTCCGTTGTTTTTCGCGTTAGTCTTGGGGTTCCATAGGCCCGGACTTTTTTTAAAAATTGGATCCCACGAAGGCTGCGAGGTGCTCAGCTTATAATTTCTGTACCAATATCCCGGAAGAATATTTTTTTTTAATAAATAAGCGATCAGGCGTTTCATCATTCTTTTACGATTTTGATTTGAGAAGTTCATCTCTTTTCCTCCCTTCGCTCATTTCGTCGTAAAGGAGAGCCCTCACCAGCTTCGAATTTCAAGGTTGATGGCCAAGATTATCTCCACCGTTGAAGCCCGCATGGGTTCAAGCCGGCTACCTGGCAAGACGCTCGCACCGATTTGCGGTGAACCGATGTTGAAACTTCTCATCGAACGCTTAAAACGGATTCCGATGATTGACGAGGTTGTAATCGCCACAACGACCGAACCGGAAGATAAAAAAATTGAGGCGTTGGCTGTCGAAAGCGGCGTAAAATGTTATCGAGGATCTTCCGACGACGTGCTTTCCCGTGTCTTACAAGCCGCCCTGTCGCAGAAGGCAGACTTGATTGTGGAAATGACCGGAGATAACCCTCTCTTGGATCCGGGCGTCGTGGAGGACGTGATTAAACTCTTCTTATCAGGTGATTACGATTATGTCTGTAATTTCTTGGATCGGACCTTTCCGCGCGGACTGGATACCCAAATTTTTCCAACCCGCCTATTAGCGGAAGTCGATCGAATCACTCAAAATCCACTCGATCGCGAACACGTGTCGCTGTATATCTATGAGCATCCCGAACGGTACCGCTTGGGAAATTTATCGGCCCCTCCGAAACTTCACCGACCGGAGCTGCGATTAACGGTGGATACCGGCGAAGATTTATCGTTGGTCCGTGAAATCTATGGACGGCTTTACCGGAAGAAACCGGATTTCTCAATTCAAGACGTAATTGCTTTGTTGGATGCGAATCCAGAGTTGCTAAAAATCAATCAGCATATTTTGCAAAAACCGGTCTCTTGAAAGCCCTGACTCCGCTTCCACTTTCTGAACTGCCGGAGTGGTCTCCCTGGCCGGCTCGTTTGTTGGGATTGGAACCGTGGTCGATTCCAGTACGAACGACTAAAAAAATAGAGCAAGAGTATGATTTAGACAAATATGGAAGCTGTTTGAAATTTTTCCAAAATTCGAATCGTGACGATCTGACTCCCGAAAGCATTCTTAATTATCAGCAAGGGAAAGACCTGACGGCGCCGACCTGCGTTTCGGTCGGCGATGAACTTTTTACGATGCCCTTGGGGGAAGCCTTGCTTCATCAAGACCTGCTTCGCTTAGAAGCCCTGAATGACGCCATGAAAAAAGCGCGCGTCGTCGTCGAATTAGGCTGCGGGTATGGTTATAATCTATGGAGGCTGCACCAGAAATTCCCCGACAAGCTTTACGTCGGGGGAGAATATTCAAAGAACGCCGTCAAACTGGCTTCAATGTTGTTTAAAAATAATCCAACCATAAAAGTCCAAGAGTTTGACTTTTACACCGCGCACTACGGCCTCCTTGATTCATACAAAGCTTCTGGCCCGATGGTTATCTTTACCGCACACGCCATAGAACAGCTTCCGTCAGCGGTGCATGTCATTAAGACCTTAATGCCCTTCGGCAAAATGATTCAGGACATTGTTCTCTTTGAACCGATTCACGAGCTTTATGACCGCTCTCTGCTGGGTTTACTATGCCGTCGATACACGGAGGTCAACGACTATAACCGTGATTTACTGACGTGCCTCCGGAGATACTCGGAGATCCGAATTGATGACCTGCAAGCGCACGCGTTCGGTCTCAATCCGCTTCATCCAACGTCGACGATTCGTTGTACGTTCAAATAACCATATCCCAGGAAAGCGGCATTCCGCGCTCCAAATCGCTGGCCGCCGTGCGGCCTACAATTTCGTTCAAGTGTCGCGTATGGAGTCCCATTCCGGGACGAATCGAGCGAATATTTTCGGAGGTAAATTTTTCGCCTGCTTTAATATCTTCGACCACAAAAAGAGAGCGGCGGAAAATACGATTTTTTACTTCCAGCGAGCTGGCGCCATAATGGATTTCACCCAAAGCTTTTTCGGTAGTCCGGATCGCTTCAACCAAAGCTTTAAATTCATCGGGTTCTAAAGAAAATGAGCTGTCGGGCCCCGGTGATTTTCGGGAGAGCGTGAAATGTTTTTCGATGATGCACGCGCCCAGGGAAACGGCTGACACCGAAGCGGCGATTCCCATCGTGTGATCCGAGAGCCCTATGGGAACGTCAAAGATTTCCATCAGATGCGGAATCGTTCTCAAATGCATTTCTTCAGGCTCTGCGGGGTAAGCGCTGGTACACTTGAGCAGGGCAATCTCCCGGGCTCCGGCGTTTCTCGCGGTTTTTACCGCTTCTTCGATTTCATTTAAGGTCGCCATCCCTGTCGAGATAATCAAGGGTTTCCCCGTGCCGGCCATTTTGGAAATAAGCTGAATATCTACGATTTCAAACGACGCCACTTTGTGAACCGGTACCCCGAGTTCTTCGAGAAAATCAACGGCTGACGGATCAAACGCCGTGGCAAAGAGGTCAATGTTTAAGGATTGAGCGATTTCTTTTAATTTTGGAAACCATTCCCAAGGGGTGCAGGCTTGGCTATACAGATCGTAGAGCATCTGTCCATCCCAGTTGGTCTCTCCCTGAATTTTAAAAAATTCCTTGTCCGAGCGTAAGGTGATTTTATCCGGTGTATAGGCCTGAAGTTTGACGGCATCCGCCCCGCACGCTTTGGCGGCATGAAGCATTTTTGCGGCTTCTTCAAAGTTTTGATGATGATTTCCCGAGAACTCCGCAATAAGATAAACCGGAAAACCGGGTCCAAGCGAACGGTTCTTTATCTTAAAGGATTTCATTCCACCACCCCGAACCCCAAAGCGCATTGTTTTCTTTTTCCTCATTGAAATATGAAGTCCTTGCGGGGGTGGTAAAATGGCGATTCTGCAGCGGATAGAATCGAAATTGTTTCGCGTCGGCCTGCAGCAGTCAGGCTTTATCGCATGGATATGCATGGTGCTTTTTCGCCTCTCCTTGGTGCTTGAACTACTCCTCCAAAAATCGAAGCCTCCTCTGCAAAATCCTTTGGAGCGAGAAGATTTTAAAAAGTTTTTCCCCGAACTTTCCGAAAAAATAAGTAAAACAGTTGAAGAGCCGTCCCGGCTTGAAGTCAAAAAGCTTTTGCAATTTTTTTATTATGGCTACTTGCATTATTTAGCCACGGGTCATACCCCTAAACCTGCTTTTTTGAGCATGAGGGCCCTGTTTTGTCATTCCGATGGCAAGATTTGCCAAGAAATGCAGGAGTTCTTTGTCTCTCATTATTCGCCGCATAATTTTCCGCCGTCCGCCGGAATTCTTGAAATACCTTCCGGGGAGTCCATTCCTGAAATTGTAAATGCCTTAAAGACCCAGGGCTATTATATCTTTAAGCAAAAACTTCCTGAAGTGATCTGTGAAAAATTGCATGCGTTTGCCATGGAGACGGAATGCAACCCTCAATCTTCACCGAATCAAAGAACGAAATATAACCCTCTCGCTCCCATTTCCGTCAAATACAGCTTATCCTATGAAGACATGCTTAGGAATGCGGAGATCCGGCGGCTGCTTTCAGATGTTTTTTTATTATCGATTACCCAGTCTTTCCTCCTCCGTCCGCCCTGTGTCCTAGGTCCGGTGATGTGGTGGAGCACTCCTTATTCGAAAGAGCCGGATGCCGTGGCGGCTCAGCTTTATCATTTTGACTTTGACAGCCTCAACTTTTTGAAGTTTTTTGTTTACCTTACCGATGTGGGACCGGATAATGGACCGCACTGCTTTGTTCAGGGTTCCATGGTCAATAAACCGAAGTCCCTGCGCGTCGACCGGAGACTCCAGGACGAAGAGATTGAAAAGCACTACGATAAAAAGGACATTGTGGAGATTGACGGTTCCCGCGGCACAATGTTTTTGGCTGACACGCGAGCGTTTCATAAAGGGAAAAATTTACAATCGGGCGATCGATTGATTTTTCAAATTGTTTACGCGGACAGTCTATTTGGCGCGGAACCGCATCAAACGGTCGTCGACAGCCGGTTGAATTCAAAGTTGCCTTCCATGATCAAGCAGTACCCCGCCATTTATTCAAGCTTCACGTTAATCTAACAGATTACCGTGGCCTCACTTCTCCAGTCCCGAACCATTTTAAAACAATTGACGAATACCGTGGGATACAATACGATCTTATTCATCACCACGCGTTTTGTCTTGTTTTATCTTTTGGGACGAAATCTGTCTCCGGCGGAATACGGCGCTTATAACCTGATGGCGTCCGTTATTTCGCTGGGTATTTATTTTTTAGGATTGGGATTATGCCATTACGTCATCAAAGAAACGCCGGGAAACTCAACACAACACGGACTGAAGCTTTTTAAAAGCACGGTAAGCTTTGAACTGTTAACGGCCGGGTTGGTGATCGCCGTTCTTGTTTCAACCGGCGGCTATACGGTTCTTCTTGAAAAGCTTAAGGTTACTCCCTATGCCGATCTTTTTTACCTGGCGCTGTTGTTAATGCTGGAAGAGCTTTTCGCGATAGAAATTGGACGGTATCTTTATGCGAATAAAAAGATCGAAAAATCAAACTTTTTTGATTTTTTTAAGAAAGGATTGTGGGTTTATTTGCTCGGTGCCGCCTGGCTGATTGGCATTAAACCTACGCTGCTCTTGCTTCTCGTGTTCCGCATTATTTCAGTAGCCTTTTCGATTATTCTCGCGTTGAAATCGATTCAGTTCAAAATCTTTTCGGGTCCCCGTTTTGATTTCAATGACGTTAAGCTCGCCTTTGTTTTCGGGTTTCCCTTATTTGTATCAAGCTTAAGCGACCAGATTGTCACGAGTGTAGATCGGTTTATACTTTCATTTTATCACAGTCCCGCTCAGGTAGGGATTTATGCCTTTGCCGACGGTCTGGTTAATATGGCTTATGGTCTAACCGGCGCCGTAATGATCAGCGTCATGTTTCCGTACATGGCGGCCGAGCACAACAATAAAATATTTCAGAAAAGAGATCTCTTCATGACGTATATGTTTAAGTATTCCTTATTCCTCACCGGCGCCGCCTTGGCGGGGCTTCTCCTGACGGCGAAGCCCATGCTTACTTTCCTTGCAAGAAAGGAATACATTGAGGGACTTCCATTAATGCCTGTTCTCGCCCTGGGCACCTTGCTGTACGCCTTGTCCTATCCTGCCAATTATCTGCTTATTCTTGAAAACAAAACCAAACAGGTGATGCTTTCCAGGCTGATAGGCATGGGAGTTTACGTAGGGCTGAACTTCCTTTTAATACCCCGATACGCCGGATTTGGGGCGGCCGTCGCATCCCTAGTCAGCTATGCCGTCATGGGCTTGATGCTCTATGGGTTGAGCCAGGGTTGGCGTCATGTCGATTTTCGAAAACTTTTTACGTTCAAAATGGAAAAAGAGCTGCTATTGAAACTGATCCACGAAATAAAACGCTCAAAAGGTAATCCTTCCTCACCGTAGAAAAATTCGGCTCATGAAGCACTCCACCGGTTCTCCCATTCAAGGCTCCGTCAAACGGGGCTTGGTTAAAGCGAAGAAAAAAGTTTTTCGAGCCATGTTCCATTTGCAGAGAAAGTTGTTTCATTATTTAGAGCCGGATCCCTATAAGGTGTTATCCAATGTAGAAGCGGTGCACCTGGATGAACCGGCTGCCGGAAAATCATCCGCCGATAACGTTAATGCGTTTCTAAGCCGGGACCCTTTCGCCGATATTAATCTTCAAGAATTATGCCGAGATACAGGACTCACTTCTTTGGATTTACTCAGAATCCCAAGGATACGTCACAAAATTGCTTTACAGCGGTGGGAACGTTTTAATCGGAATGGAAAATTTATCAGTGCCGATTTCTCGAAAAAAGACATGCTGCCGGAAACCTACGATTACAGTTTGATGATGGTCGAAAAAAGCTTGGGGGTTCTTGGTTTCCTGGAACGGCCGATACTCCTCCTCAACCCTCTCCTGGCCGTCGATAAGGTGCGTCACAGCGTATCGAGCTGTAAAATCCTCAGCATCGGTCCCCGAACGGAATACGAAATCTTATTGATGTTAAGTTACGGTTTTTCGCTTGCCAACATTACGGCTTTGGATCTCTTTACTTACTCTCCGTGGATTGAAACCGGCGACATGCATGACATGAAATATCTGGACAACGCTTTTGACGTGGTTTTTTTAGGGGACGTGTTTCCATACAGCACCAATATACCGAAATTAGCGGAGGAAATTATCCGCGTTTGTAAACCGGGAGGATGCGTAGCCATCAGCACCGATTATGTTCCTCCATCGGAACGCTCCGTACCCCGACAACTGTCACGCCCGCCAAACTGGGTGTGGTTCGAGAGAAGCCAGCAGCTTTTAGATTATTTTTCCGGACACGTGGACAATGTCTTTTTCCGGCAAGACGGCCAGTTGCTGGATTCCGCTCAAAGTAACGTACGGGTCGTCTTTGACATCAAGAAATAGTCTATCTCTCTTTACGCTTCAGGGACTTGGAAACTCTCTTTTGGCTTTACCTGTCGTGGAAGTTCTTAAGAAAGTATTATCGCTTCGACTCTATCTTATGAATCCTGAAGGCGCTTCGTTTTACCGGAGTCTGGACTCGAAGTTTCAGGTGATTTGTTTTGCGAGTCTGGCGAATCTCCTGACTCAAAAAATAGAAGCTTGCAATATCGCCGCTTCGCTTTATCCTAACTGGAAACGGGAATTTTTAGCCCTCTTGCGATGTCCTGCCGATCGAAAAGTATCTTTTTCCGATGCCGCGTACCCGATAACCTGTCTATTTCCAACAAAAAAAATTAAGCGGCGGGAGGTTCACGATATTGAGAACAATATGCAGCTCTTGGAGGAACTGAATGTCGAACCGGCTTACCCCAATCTTTCTTCATTGTTTCCGGCGGTCAAAAAGAAAAAAATTTCTCTGCATCCAACCGCGTCCATGACCACCAAGTATTATCCGGTTGATTTTTGGGTGGAGCTCATCGATGCGTTAACAGGAATAAACCATGAAATTCATCTTTTTTACCGCCAGGAGGCCGCTGAGAAACGTTTTGTCGAACAGATATTCGGTCTTTTGAAAAAGCCGGATTCCCTGTTTCGACACGAAGAAATGCCCTTGCCCGAGATCGCGGCGCATTTGTCCGAGTCTTCGTTTTTTATAGGCCTGGATTCCGCGCTCATGCATCTGGCGGCTCTGCTTGACGTTTTCACGATTGGACTGTGGTCATTTGCCGACTACCGTAGAATTCATCCGTACGGGAATCAATGCCATGTGTATATCCCTGAAGAGGTTCTGAAACTGAAGCGTTTCTTAACTCCGCGAAAAACTTTTCCCTTCACGGCCCGGGCAAATGCAAAAGATATTCTGCACATTCTTGATTCCTCAAGAAAACAAAGCTTTCTTTTGCATCCTAGATACGTCAAGGAAATAAAATTCTACGTGTATTGATGCCCCCGCTCTAGTGGGAGACTATTCCTCCACGAAGTGATTGGTCAGGGGAAGGCGCCAATCTTTTCCAAGAGCCCGCGGCGTAATTTTAACGCCGGGAGGCGCTTGACGGCGTTTGTATTCGGCGCGATCGACCATTTTCACCACTTTTTGGACTGTACGCGGATCAAAACCGTTTGTTGACATTTCAGGGAAGCTCAAATTTTGCTCGATATAAGCGCGCAAAATCGGATCCAATTCCGAATACTCGGGAAGCGAGTCGGTATCTTTTTGATTCGGACGAAGCTCGGCGGAAGGAGCTTTCTTAAAAATATTTTCGGGGATCACCGGCTTTATCGTATTCCGATAACGGCAAAGTTCGTAAACCAAAATTTTGGGAACATCTTTAATGACGGCAAAACCTCCGGCCATGTCGCCATAGAGCGTCGCATATCCGACACTCATTTCGCTCTTGTTGCCCGTTGTCAGCACTAGCCAGCCAAACTTGTTTGAAAGCGCCATCAAAAGCATTCCGCGGATTCTCGACTGCAAATTTTCTTCCGTCGCGTCGGCTTTCCCCTTCAAAAAAATCGGCTCCAATGTTCGTTGAAACGCCATGAAAATTTCCTCAATTGGAATTGTCATTAACTTGATTCCCAACGCGGAAGCCAATTGAGCCGCGTCTTCTTTGCTGGCCGTTGACGTATATCCCGATGGCATCGAGACCGCCATGACGTTCGAAGCCCCCAAAGCATCGACCGCCACGCACGCCACTAACGCAGAATCGATTCCGCCGGAAAGGCCAATGACCGCACTTTTAAATCCATTTTTGGTCAGGTAATCATGGGTTCCCAGCACCAAGGCCTGATAAACCTCCTCGATATCTCCAAGGGGCATGACAAAACTCGGATCTAAAGGATGACTCGGTTTCATTTTCGCCTGAAATTGGACCGGAATTTCAATCGGGACTGCAACCTTGCGCTCTTCAATTCTTTCCTTTCGTCCATGCGGATCAAGAAGCCGCTGCCGAAGGAGGCTTTCCTCATCGATATCAGCCATCACGAGTTCTTCCTGAAACTGATGCCCACGCGCCAGTACATTTCCCGTGGGATCAATCACCACACTTCCGCCGTCGAAAACGAGCTCATCCTGTCCTCCAACAATATTGCAAAACGCAACGGCGGAGAGACTGTCGCCGGCTCTGACCGCGAACATCCGTTCACGCATCTTGGCTTTTCCGCGTTGGTAAGGCGAAGCGGAAATATTGATCAAAAGCTCGGCGCTGCCAAGCGCCGCCTGAGCTTCATGGGGTCCTGTCGGGTGCCAAATGTCTTCACAAATCGTGACGCCGAAGCGCAGTCCGTCCGCTACATAGACTTGATTGTCATGCGAAGCGGCAAAATATCGATTTTCATCAAAAACGCCGTAATTCGGAAGCAAATGTTTTCGGTAGATTCCGGATAGCTTCCCATTGCAAAGGATAGCAGCTGCATTGTAAAGATCCCCTTCATGCTCTTCCGGAAATCCAACAATGACAATAATCCCTTGAGAGGCTTTCATCACTTCGTTCAACGCCTCCCGGCATGAGCGAATAAAGGCGGGCTTTAATAAAAGATCTTCTGGCGGATACCCGGAAATGGAAAGTTCAGGAAAAGCAATGAGGCGAGCGCCTTTGTCGCGGGCCTCGATGATCCGTTGGGTGATTTTCCGGACATTTTCTTTCAGCCCACCGACCACCGGATTGATCTGTCCCAGAGCGATTCGAATCACGTTCATATCAATAATATTGCGCCTTCCGAGGAAGGTCTCCTGTTTCAAGTCTTTAAATAATAGCGATGGCGCTTCTGACAATTCTTCTCCCTTTGCTGATGATTGGCGTCTTAATTTTTGTCTTGCTTGAGATTCGCCGGGTCAAAAAGGACTGGAGTGAAGCGTTTAAGGGAATTTCGTACGATCTCTTAAAAAACAACCAGGAGTCCTGGAGTCTGTTAAGCAAAACCGCGCTCGAAAATTCGGTGAATCCTCTTCAGGAGACGCTGAAGCGTTACGAATTGATGACCCGCGACATCGAAGCCAAGCGCAATTCCGCCGAAGGCGCCCTAAAAACCGAAATCGCGCAACTTCTGCAAGCTCAGCAATTTCTGCAGAAAGAAACGTCGCTTTTGGTGAACGCGCTTACCAAGCCGCAAGTTGGAGGAAGTTGGGGGGAATTAAGTTTGAAGCGATTGGTCGAATTGGCAGGAATGATTCCTTACTGCGATTTCGAAGAACAAGTCTCGATAAAAAATGAAGACGGGCGGCTTCGTCCTGACATGGTTATTCATCTTCCGGGAAGCCGTGATCTCGTTGTTGACTCCAAACTTTCGATGGAACACTATGCGGAAGCTTTCCGGAAAACGAGCGAGGCCGATCGGAAAGTTTGCCTTCAAAAACATGCGCAACTGATGCGTGATCATCTCAAAAAACTTTCAGCGAAGTCATACTGGAGTCAGTTTGAACGCTCTCCCGATTTTGTCATCATGTTTATTCCCGGTGATCCCTTTTTAAGCGCCGCGTTGACCTTTGACCCGCTTCTATTGGAAGATGGATTCAAGATGAATGTCTTTCTCTCGACCCCTTCCACATTAATGGCCCTTTTGCGAGTTGTGGCATACGGGTGGCGTCAGGAAGAGACCGCGCAAAACGCACAGGAAATCGGGAAGGTCGCTAAAGAGTTTTTTCTTCGGATAGGGACGTGGATGGATCATTTGAAAGGGGTAGGGGAGTCGCTCGACAAATCGGTGAAAGCTTATAATCAAGCGCTCGCGTCCTTTGAATCGCGCGTTACGCCGACCGCCCGCAAGTTAGAAACATTCGGCCTCGTGTCATCAGGGACACTTCCCGAATTCACGCCGGTGTCGCAAACAGTCCGCACCCTTCAACCTTTAGAAACAACTGCAATGGACATTCCCGAAAACTAACCACAATATTCGTTTAAAACCTCATCTTCCGTAAATTTAACAAAATGGCAACAATAATTGCTTGACATTTATTATCCGCTTCAGTAAGATTGTTTTTATGAGAACTCAATTTCCACTAGTTAATCTAAGAAACGATTTCGGAACCTTGACTCAGTCCGGGGCTCTTTTTGCTTATCTGACTAACAATCCAAGCTATAAAGATTGGTTCGTTGAGAATTCTTCAACAGATTTTGTAGCAAACGTAAAAAGCGACGCAAAAAACTTTTTAGCACTGGGAAATCCTATTGTTGAAGTAACCGATACCATGACTGCTACACCCTCCACACTAGTCAATATGGCGACCTGGGAGCGGATAATGGCCATCATTCAGCCGAGATCCATGAGCAAGGAGCAGGGCAATTCTAATACTGCTTTTATTGTTTTTCATCGTCATGTAATTTCGCACAATTCGATAGACGTTCCCTATCGGCAAAAGACGCTTTATAATAGAACACTGCTTGAACTTCCATTAAGAGCTCTCAAAGAAGAAGGAAGAGTCGATGTCAATTTTGTCAGAAGAGTAATCGTTGATGAGTGTGAAAAAAGAGCTATTCCTTACCACCAGTTCGAATTGAATCGGCCTCCTCTCATTCAAATGCTCCTTGCGGAACCACGTTCACTATGGAAGCTCCCTAATACTGGGGCATTACTCCAACCCCTGCTAGAACATCTTAATCAAGCCTTTCTAACCCCTGATAATAATTTGGCTATCAACTTTGGAACAAGGCTAAGCGCAGCCGTAATGGATAACATTCTTTATGAGAACTTTCAACCGTCTCCCGTTGTTACTGCCGACGCTTTAGTCACAGCTTGCGCTTTTCTTGGGAATGCCGAATTACAGTCTTATTTTGCAGATAAAATTAAAATCCAGGCTGATTCGATACAGTCGCCATCTCAGTCAAGAAATGACAGCGACGTAATAAAACAAAAAGCCAAGTCTTCTCAAGTGGACAAACAGCCGTCTCGGGAGCAATTGGAAAGAGAAAAGAAACAACAAGCCGAAGAAGAGCGTAAGACGAAGAATCGGGAGGAAGGAAGAAAACGTCGCGAAGAACAGCAAATATTAGCGCAGCAGGCGCGTCAAGCGAGAGAAGCTGGTCTTCAAGAAATGCGGGGAAAGAATGGAAATGGGCATACCGATAAGTCGAAGGAAGAAAGAAGGCTCTTAGCTGATGCGGCGCGCATTGAGAGGTTAAAACCGAAAAATGTTGATGATTTGCTCAATGGTATCTACGGAAATTTACAGACTGATGACGCCGTTAAGACCGCTGCCATAAAAATCGTAAGAAATTGCACAGATCTTAATGAGATTTCCGAACAGGCCGATATCGCTTTACAGCTCATCAGCGCACTTCAAAACAATCAAACGCAAGAAAAATTGCTTGAATTTGTAGGTATTGAACTTCAAACCATCGGCGGAGATTTTGATCTTAATAGGTTATGGGCATTGAATATCAACCCTGACATAGTTGAAACGCTTGCTGCAGGAGAGCATTTGAGCCACGACGAGGACAAAGCAGCTTTCTTGGAAGCGCTCACGCCTTCAAACATCGAAGATAATGGCCAATTTTTGGGTAAGCACTATACCACGGTCCTTGCTTTAGCGCACGCCGTAACCGTCCAAGGCGACGCTAAAAAAACTGAGGAATGGCTTGATCAGGCGCCCGCGATGAACCTCCTTCATAAGCTATTTAATCCTTCCTAAAAAAGCTCTAGAGGGTTATTCTGCGAGGAGGGACTGGTAAGCCCGATCACGGTTGAGGCGGGCGGCGTGGAGAACAAGTAAAGCGGTTTGAATTCCCTGGCGCAAACCAATCAGGTCATCTGAAAGTTCGGAACGCGAATAGAATTGTTCGATTTCTTCTTTTAATTCGGTTAAAATGTGCTGGGCACGTTCAAGGCGTTTCGGGGTTCGAATCAACCCCAAATAATTCCACATCGTTTGCCGAATCGTC
>Ga0207156_10043_pt2 | contig 27749 bp, 21 predicted proteins | sample Alteio_BWMinHeat_24_FD_153514 | JGI IMG/M metagenome (GOLD analysis project Ga0207156, IMG submission 153514) | Enriched cells from forest soil in Barre Woods Harvard Forest LTER site, Petersham, Massachusetts, United States -... | ecosystem: Environmental > Terrestrial > Soil > Temperate forest >...
GCCTCTACCAGTGGCCAAAAGGCGAACTCAGCCATTTTGATGATAACGGCGCCTATATCAACGTCTAAGATGCATGGGCCCGCACGCCAATGTCGAACTTGCGTGACCGCGTTCGCCAAACATTGACGGAGGGCGCCGCAACGCATTTGGCGCCACAAGTCTTCTGGGGGTAAACATGGATCCTGAAAAGCCTGACAAGCCCGAATTGAAGGCGCAGACCAGCGTCACCGTGGCAGAGACGGAAACTCGGAGCGTCAAGGACAACGTCAAGGAAGAAATCGATCTCCTCAAGAAGAAGGTCCAAAAGGAAAACGTCCTCGAAGAGATCGAGGCGCTTAAAGATCCGACCAAGAGCCAGATCTACAAGTCGATGTTCCGGGTTAAGCATGAGCCGACCCCGCGGTCGCGCTCGCTGGGCGTGCTCACGAATGTCTTTTTGCACTTGCACCCGGCAAAGATAAATCGCGACGCCGTCCGGTTCAGCTACACCTGGGGCATGGGCGGGATCACCTTTTATCTGTTCATCGTTCTGACCTTTACGGGCATTCTCTTGATGTTCTACTACCATCCTTCGAAGGGTCAGGCCTACCAGGATATCCTCTATCTGGAAAATGACGTTCCGTTCGGCAAGTTGCTGCGCAACATGCACCGCTGGGCGGCGCACCTGATGGTGATCACGACGTGGCTGCACATGTTTCGCGTGGTGCTGACGGGCTCGTACAAGACTCCGCGTGAGTTCAATTGGAGCGTGGGCGTCGTGCTTCTGGTTCTGACTCTGCTGCTCAGCTTTACGGGCTACCTGTTGCCGGATGATCAGTTAGGTTTCTGGGCGGTGACGGTCGGCACGAATATGGCGCGGGCAACGCCTGGGCTCGGACACGAAGGGCCGTTCGGCTCGCTGATGGGCATGACGCCATATAACGACGTGCGTTTCGCCTTGTTGGGCGGCTCGATTGTAGACGCGAACGCGCTGCTGCGCAGCTATATATGGCATTGCATCGCGATCCCGACGATTGTCAGCGTGCTGCTCGCGGTGCATTTCTGGCGCGTGCGCAAGGACGGCGGAATATCGGGACCGGCCCCAGTGCAGCTTGAAACCGAGATGAAGGCGCCGGGAGCGCGCGCCGTCAAGCAGCAAGTCGCCAAGTAATCTTTGAAAGCCAGTTGGAATCCAGCATCACCGTCTCGTGTTCAGTCGGCGCGGCGCTGAGCACCGCGTAGGAGGTTCGAACTTATGGATTGGGGACAACTGTGGACTATCGCTTCGGCGCCTGACAACGTGCCTATCGTAGGGATGCTGTTTCTGGTTCCTTTCTTCACATGGCTGGGCTTCAGGCAGGCGCGAGCGAACGACCGATTGATCGAGCAACTAGAGACCGATCCCAAGCTGGCGAAGACGGCGTACCGCAAGACCTGGCCGTGGAAGCCGAACTGGGCGCGCGAGCTGCACGTGTGGCCATATCTGCTGCGCATCGAGTTCCTTGCCGTCATCATCGTAACCGTGCTCCTCTTCGTCTGGTCGATCGGGCTCAACGCGCCCCTCGAGGAACCGTCGAATCCCAATCTGACCATGAATCCCTCGAAGGCGCCGTGGTACTTTTTAGGCCTTCAGGAGATGCTGACCTACTTTGATCCCTGGATCGCCGGGGTGGTGATGCCGAGCTTGATGATCGTCGGTCTGATGGCGTTCCCCTATGTCGATTCCAACCCGCTGGGCGTCGGTTATTACACCTGGAGGCAGCGCAAAGTCGCGGTCGGCTCCTTCCTTTTCGGGTTCTTCACGTGGATCGCGCTGATCTTTATCGGCACCTTCATCCGCGGACCGGGCTGGGTGTGGTTCTGGCCGGGACAGACGTGGGACCACAATGTTCAGCTCTACGAAATCAACCGCGATTTACCCGATCTGGTCGGCATCCATGGGCAGCCCGGCAAGGCCATATTCGGCCTCATCGTGGTGACCTTGTTCTATCTGATTTCGGGGTTGGTCATCCACCTCATTATCTCGTGGAGCAAATTCGAAAAGAAGATCTTCGAGCGCACGACGCTGTTGCAATATTCTGTGTTTCAGTTTTTTGCGATAACGGTGCTCGTCAGCTTGCCGGTGAAATTGCTGATCAGGCAGGTCTTCCGCATCAAGTACATACTGATCACACCGTGGTTCAATATATGAACTCTTGAATTCGGGGCCGGCGGACCGAGCGCCGCCCCGAGTGAGGTTTGGGGGAATCGAGATGGCCGAAGACACGAAGAGCGAGCAGTTGGAAAAGCGGGGAGCGGACGCTCCGGATCAGGACCCAATTGCTGACCGCTCGTATAGCGGACTCTTGCTGATATTCTCGTTATGCCTGGTGGTTACGCTGGTCTGGGCGCTTTACGATGAGGAGTTCGGACAGAGGCCGTGGAAGAGTTACCAACGCAATTTTGTCGACGATTACACGTACTATTTGGGCAGGGTCAAAAAGCGGCAGACCAACGCCGAGAAAGAGATCAAGGCGACTCCCGAATACCAGGATCTTGATCAGGCGTTTAAGGATGCGGATGGCGCCGCTAAAGACAAGACCGGTCCGATTGACGCCCAGGTCAAGAAGATTGACGAAAAGGTCGGCGACATCACTCCGCCTTTTCAAGATATCCGCTCGTGGATCGCCGCGAAGAATTATCAGCTCGAAAACACCGACGGCGAAAGCAGCAAGGCGAGCGTCAGAAAGACCATCGAAGAGAGAAAGAAGGAGAAGATCGACTTTACCATTCATAACGATGCCGGCGTCGAGGAGAAGAAGTCGGCGCCCTTCGCTGAGTTAGAGGCGTTGTACAACAGCCTTCGGGACGAAAAGGCGCGGCTTCTTGCTGAGCGAGTGCAGATCACCCAACCACTCGAAGAGGTCCGCAAGAAGCGGGATGACTACCTGCAAGACCATCTTGTTGGGCTGAACGATCAGCAAGTCCAGGGGCTGATCGACAAGATGGATAACTTCAAATTCGAGATCAAGCAGATCAATGTCGGCGGCAACGTTGTCGATCGCTGTGAGTCCTGTCATCTCGGCGCCCGCGAGCCCATCACCATAACCAAGAAAGACATAAACAAAGAGGCCGCCTTCGTTTCACACCCCAACAAAGATCTGTTCAAGATCCACGATCCGGATAAGTTTGGCTGTTCGACGTGTCATGGCGGCAACGGCCGCGGCACGACTTCGGTCGAGAAGGGACACGGCCGCTATGAGCACTGGCTCTGGCCGCTCTATTATAAGGAGAACGTTCAAGCCGGGTGCAACCAGTGCCACAACCGCGATCGCGTGACCGCCCAGGCGGACGTGCTCAACCGCGGCAAGAATCTTTTCAACGTTCGCGGCTGCGTTGGCTGCCATCGTTACGAAGGGTTTGACCGAGAGGCGGACGGACTGGGCGGCGCACGCCAGAGCATGAAGACGCTGGAACTGGAACGCGAGAACCGTCTGCGCGAAATTCAGCAGACCAGCGTCCAGGCCGACAATGCCGCCAGCGACGAATTAGCCCGCGATCTGCGGAAGCGCGTCGAGGCCTTGCGCCAAACCGTGAGCCAGATCGATGCGCGCCTGGACGAAGCGGACACGCAATCGAAATACTGGATGCAGGACCAAAAGAAGGTCGGTCCGAATCTGAAAGAGATCAAGGCAAAGTTGCGCAAAGACTGGATCCCGGTGTGGCTCTCTGATCCGCAGGCGTTTCGCCCCGGAACCAAGATGCCGACCTTCCGGCTTGCGGACGAAGAAATCCAGGCCATCTCGGCTTTCCTCTGGCAATCGGCGCTTGATGTGAAGCCGGCGGCGCAGCCTCAGGGTGACGCCAACCATGGCAAAGACCTATTCAAGACTCTCGGTTGCCTGGGCTGTCACTCGATCAACGGGGCGATTATCAATATGGGCGACCAGCCAGTCGGCGGCGACTTCTCCGCCAACCTGTCGCGCCTCGGGGAGAAGGCGAACTACGACTATATCGTGCGCTGGGTGCACAACCCGCGCCAGCGCCTGGCGCCGTATTCGCCGAGCCTGAAGCGCGACCTGACGCCCGCCGATTATCAGAAGAAGGGCGTGCCCTTCCTCTTTGATGACGAGCATTCGAAGAGCCCGCTCGACGGCCGCGAGCTGCAGATTCAGAATATGACGGTGATGCCGAACTTCCGGCTTTCCGAACCGGACGCGCGGGATATCGCGTCCTTCCTGACCTCCCTAAAGCACTCGGATTCACAGTATCCGGATGCGGGCTTCATGGATGACGCCTCGCTTAAAGATAAAGGCGAAGCGCTAGTGAAGCGCTACGGGTGCGCCGGATGCCACGAGATCAAGGGACTCGAGGAGGAGCAGCGGATCGGAACCGAGCTCACGCAGGAAGGCAGCAAGCCTATAGAGCGGCTTGATTTCGCCTTGCTGCAGCGCGAAGCAATGAAGGGCGAGGATCCGTTTTCGGGCAAGGACACTGGCCGCGACTGGTACGACCACAAGGGCTTTTTCGAAAACAAGCTCAAGAGCCCGGGCATCTATGACCGCGGCAAGGAGAAGGCCCCAGAAGATCGCTTGCGCATGCCCAACATCTATCTCGAAAACAAGGACGTTACCGCGCTTGCGACGTTCCTGTTGGGCAGCGTGGCGGCTGAGATCCCGGAACCAATTCGCTACAACCCGGTTGGCGGGAAGAAGGCGGTGCAGGACGGCTACTGGGTCGTCCAGAAGTACAACTGCATGGGATGTCACAACGTCCTGATCGGCCAGGATTCCGCTTTGATGGGAGAGCCAATGTATCAAGACGCGGACGGCAAAGAACAGTTGCCGCCGCGGCTGACCAGTGAGGGCGCGCGCGTACAGCCAGATTTCCTGCTGCGGTTCTTAAAGGATCCGTCGCTGTCGACCGCGAGCGAGCGGGCATCGCTGACGCAGAGCGTTATGACGCATGCGGCAGGCGGAGGCCAGGCAGGAGCGCAGCCGGCAGGTCAATCGGCTCCGGCTCCGGCGGCGACGCCCGCGGCTCAGGACATGGGTCCGTGGCAGGCGAGTCTGCGCCTCCACGATCAACCCGGCGTGAATCGCAATGGCGTCCGTCGCTATCTAAAGGCGCGCATGCCGACCTTCAATTTCTCGCCCAACGAAGTGGAAGCGCTGATCAACTTCTTCATGGGGGCGTCGTCTCAGGACCAACCATATATCGCGGAGCGGCTTGATCCCTTGACTGGAGATGAGCAAGGCATGGCGCGGGCGCTCTTTACCTCGACCGCGGCGCCTTGTTTGAAGTGCCACATGACCGGCGATGCCGCGCACGACAGTCACGCGACGGCGCCCAACTTCTTGCTCGCTCCAGAGCGGCTCAAGCCCGCATGGACGCGGCGCTGGATCGTCGATCCGCAGTTGATCAGCCCGGGCACATCGATGCCGTCAGAGCTGTTCAAACATGACGCGGCGCATGACAATCGCTGGGTGTTCAACGGGCCCACTCCGCCGTCGTTCCAGAATTACGACAAGGACCATGTCGCGCTCCTGGTGCGCTATATGTTCCAGATCACGCCGGATGAGCAGAAGCGCCTCGGCGTTGGCGGGGCGTCTCCGAGCAGCGCTCCGAGTCCGTCCTCGCCGCCAGCGGCGCCGGCCAATAAGGCGAGTGCGAGCGTGAACAGCGGGGCGCCCGGGGCGAAGAGCCACCGGCTCATCGCCGCGATCCGCGCGCCGTAGGCATAGATGTCCGACAAACTTCGGTTTGTCGTCTACTTCACAGGGAAGCCTTGAGCCGAATGGCGCTAGTGGGAACTCCGAACAGTTCAGAACTTAGGGAGAAACGCAATGCTACGAAGAATCGGAATACTATGTATCATGCTTTTGCTGACGACGCTCCTCATCATCGGCGCGTGCAAGAAGAAGCGCGATGATAACGACAATGAGGACAGTGGCGATACGGCGCCGGTGAAAACGAGATTCGTCCCCAAGGGCGACGAAGGAACGATCAGTGGAGTTGTTAAGTACGATGGGGCCGCGCCAACGCCGAAACGCATCGACATGGGCCAGGACGCCAATTGCGCTTCCGCCGCAGGGGATAAGTTCACCGACGACCTGGTTGTGACGGATGGCAAGCTCGACAATGTCTACGTCTATCTCCAGGGCGGATCGGTCGACAAATTCAGCTACGCGCCGCCATCAGATCCAGTGGTTCTCGATCAAAAGGGCTGCCGCTATGATCCCCACATCGTCGCTTTGCAAGTCAACCAGACGCTGAGGGTCACAAATAGCGATCCGACGACGCACAACGTTCATCCATCGCCAAAGTCGAACGCGGAGTGGAACCAGTCGCAACCGCCAAGCGCCGCGCCCATAGACAAGAAGTTCACGCGGAAAGAGACTCTTATCCCGGTCAAGTGCAACCAGCATCCATGGATGAAGGCGCAGATCGGCGTACTGGATCATCCCTTCTTTGCGGTCAGCAAGAAGGATGGAACCTACACGATCAAAGGCGTGCCGCCGGGAACCTACACGGTAGTCTTTTGGCACGAGACGCTGGGCGAGCAAAAGCAGAGTGTGACGGTGGCGGCAAAAGAGACGAAGACGGCGGACCTCACTTATAAAGGGAGCGCAGCTTTTATTCCGTCGTCGCTCAAGGTAGAGGCCGCTCTGGTTTTGCCGTAGGCTTGCGGGTGCGGATCATTGTTCAACTGGCTCATCGGGGAAGTTGGCTGTACACTCTCATTCTTCCGGGCCGCGAGGCTTTCTCTGGTTTCGAGTTCCGGTGAATTCAACACATGGAATGTTTGGTTTTGAGGTAGTAGTTTGACCGAAAAAAGGGGCCCACAATCCGGGTTGCAATCCAGCGGCTACGCGATGTCCGGTTTACATCGGTTCGCGATCTTCACCGCCTGTTTGACGCTGGTATTGTTGATGGCGGGCGCCCTGGTCACAAGCAATGAGGCGGGTGATTCGGTGCCCGACTGGCCGCTGTCGTTTGGCCGTTGGCTGATCAACTCCGACTATTTCCGCGCCAATGTCCGGTACGAATACTCGCACCGCTTCATCGCCGGAATCGTCGGCGGGGCGACTCTTATTCTCGCGGTGTGGACCTGGGTTGCGGATCGGAGGCGCTGGATGCGCTGGCTTGCGGCAGTCGCCTTTGGAGGCGTCGCGGCACAGGCCGCGATCGGGGGGTTGCGCGTGCTGCTTCCGGGCTACAAGCCTCTGATCGCCGTGCCGCACGCGCTTATCGCGCAGAGCTTTTTCGCGGTCCTGGTCAGCATCGCCGTGTTCACTTCGCGCCGTTGGCAAACGGACCGCGAAGTCAAACCTGACCTGGGGCGCCCGTCGTTGCGCCGCCTGGCCGCCGCGACGGTGGCCGCCGTTCTGGTTCAATTAGTGTTGGGCGCCGGGTTCCGTCATCAGGCTTTTGGCATCACGCCTCATATAATAGGGGCGATTGTGGTTGCAGCCCTGGTCTTTTGGACCTCGATGGCGACTCTCACGCGGCACGCGCAGGAGAACTATCTGACTCGACCAGCTCAGACCGCGCTTTGCCTGGTGATTATTCAATTGTGCCTCGGAGTGGTGACGTACGTGGCGCGATTGCGGTCCATGGGCGATCCGCAGCCGCTCGAACCGATGATCTCGCTCACCGTCGCCCATCTCGTGGTGGGGGCGTTGACGCTTGCGGCGATGGTGATGCTGACGCTCAGGACTTATCAAGCGCTTGCACCTGCGCGCGGAACCGCGGCCGCGCCGGCTGGGCCGAAAGTGATTGTCTCATCCGAGGGAAGTGTGACGGCATAGATCTTATGGAATCAATGGCAGGACGCGTTGTAGATAATTCGTTGGAGACAGTCGCCCGGCCGCGAGCAGCAAGAGCGGCCAGTATTTCCGATTACAGCGAACTGACCAAGCCGCGCATTACCTTGCTCGTGGCGTTGACCGCCGCCGCCGGCTATTGCCTTGGCTCCAAGGCTGGAATCAACTATTTCGGCTTACTGAACATGGTTGTGGGGGTTGCGCTGCTGTCGTCGGGGATATCGGCGCTCAACCAGTACATCGAACGCGATTTGGACCGCTTGATGCGGCGGACTGAATTGCGGCCATTGCCGGCCGGCAGACTTTCACCCCTCCGAGCGTTGCTGTTTGGCTCGGGGCTCTCTCTGGTCGCAATCGTCTATCTGGCGTTCTTGGTGAATCCGCTGACAGTGGCGCTCGGGATGGCGACCTTTGCGAGCTATCTGTTCCTCTACACTCCGCTTAAGACCAGGACGACCCTGTCCACGGTGCTGGGCGCGTTCCCCGGAGCGATGCCGCCGCTGATCGGCTGGGTAGCCGCGCGCGGGGCGGTCACGGTTGAGGCCTGGATATTGTTTGCGATTCTGTTTCTCTGGCAGTTTCCGCACTTTCTGGCGATCGCCTGGATGTATCGGGACGACTATGCGCGCGCGGGAATAAAGATGCTGCCCGTGGTCGAGCCGTCGGGAAGAGTGACGGGCCAGCAGATCGTCGTCTATACGCTGCTGCTCTTGCCGGTCAGCTTGTTGCCGGCAGCCGTGCACCTGGCCGGTCCGGTCTACCTGGCGGGCGCGATCGTCCTTGGGATGGCATTCCTTTATTTCAGCCTGCGCGCCGCGTTTATGAAGACGGCGTGGCAGGCCCGCCGTCTGCTCCTGGCTTCCGTACTCTATCTTCCGGTTCTGTTTGGTTTGATGGTGCTTGACAGGTGATCGATCGATGGCCCGCGGCACGGACTTGGCCGCCATCATTGCTTGAAACTTAGTTTGAGGAGAATATGGGAAAGCTCATAGCGCTGCTGTTGGTGATTCTGGCAGTGGGAACCGCCTACTTATTCATCGGGCAGAATCTCTGGTGGTTTCCGCACAATATCTCGACCCACGGCCAGGCCATAGACGACCAGTTCATGCGCACGCTGGTAGTGGTCGGGGTTGCATTCACGCTCGCGCAGTTAGCGTTGGGATACGTGGTGTTTCGTTTCGGCAGCCGGGGCAATGAGCGTGCAACCTATTCGCATGGAAGCAACAAGCTCGAGGCGGTGTGGACCGTAGCGACCGCGGTCATATTCGTCGCGCTTGCGATTCTGGGCCAGCGCGTGTGGATCAGCCTGCACTTGAATGCCGCGGCCGATGGCGCGTACAAGATCGAAGTCGTGGCGCAACAGTTTCAATGGAATTTTCATTATCCCGGACCCGACGGCGTCTTTGGCCGCTCCGAGCCACAATTCATTAATGATTCGGCGCTCAACTACGTCGGCCTCGATCCGGCGGACCCGAACGGCAAGGACGACGCTCAGGTGACGACCCTGGCGATCCCCAAGGACCGCGAGGTCGAGCTTACGCTACGCTCAAAGGACGTCATCCATAGTTTCTTCGCACCCGTCCTGCGCTTCAAACAGGACACGGTTCCGGGAATGGCGATAAGGGTCCACTTCACGGCGACAGAGACCGGCAGGTACGACATACCGTGCGCGGAGTTGTGCGGCTCGCTCCATTACAATATGAAAAGCTCGCTTCTCGTCGTCACCCAGGACGAATTTCAAAGTCTGGTGTCTTTGCCGGAAGAGAAGTTCAAGGATCGCCTGAACGAGTTGATGGCGCAATACCAGCAGTGATGGGAGATAGGAGATAGAAGATGGCAGAGGTTCATCCAGCGCACGGCGCGCACGGCGAGATTCACCGGCACGAGCCGCCCAAGGGCTTCATTCGCAAGTACATTTTCAGTCTCGACCACAAAGTCATCGGCATCCAGTACTATCTGCTGGCGCTGTTTTCGGTCTTCGTCGGCATGTTTCTGTCGGTGTTGATGCGGATTGAACTGGGTTGGCCCGGCCACGAGTGGAGCTTCCTAAAGACGATCTTTCCGAATGCGGCTGCAAACGGAACCATCTCGCCCGAGCTGTACCTATCGTTGCTGACCATGCATGGGACCATGATGGTCTTTTTCGTGCTGACTACCGCGCCCCAGGGCGGCTTTGGCAATTATTTTCTCCCGATTCAGATCGGCGCCGACGACATGGCGTTCCCACTGCTCAACGCGATGTCGTTCTGGATCACGTTCCTAGCGCTGGCCGTCCTGATACTGGCGTTCGGCTATACCTTGTTCTTCAATGATCCGAACATGGAGAAGGTAATCGGGCCCATCGGAGGTTGGACCGGGTATGCGCCGTTAAGCGCGTTGGGAGATGCCGCAGGACCTGGACAGGGAATGGGTGTGGTCTTATGGGTGAGCAGCATAGCGTTGTTCTGCATCGCGTCGCTGTTGGGGGCGCTCAACTTCATCACGACGATGCTCAACATGCGCGTGCGCGGTCTATCGTTGATGCGCTTGCCGCTCACCTGTTGGGCGTGGTTCACGACGGCGGTGCTGGCGCTGCTGTCGTTCCCGGTCTTGCTCGCCGGCGGCATCCTGTTGTTGCTCGATCATTTGGCCGGCACGAGCTTCTTTATTCCCGGCGGCGAGTATGTAAACGGCCAACTGATCAAGGAGCACAGCGGCGGCTCTCCGATCTTGTGGCAGCACTTGTTTTGGTTCTTCGGCCACCCGGAGGTCTACATCGCCATACTTCCTGGAATGGGGCTGACCTCGCACGTGCTATCGACCTTTGCGCGCAAGCCGATATTCGGCTACCGGGCAATGGTTTATGCGATATTCGCAATCGGGCTGCTCGGCTTTTTTGTCTGGGGCCATCACATGTTCATCAGCGGGATGAGCCCCTATACGTCGATTGCCTTCTCGCTGATCACGCTGACGATCGGAGTGCCGTCCGCGATCAAAACCTTCAACTGGCTCGGGACGCTTTGGGGGGCGCGGATTCGCTTCACCTCGCCGATGCTCTTCGCCATCGGATTCGTATCGCTCTTCGTTTCCGGCGGAATCACCGGCCTGTTCCTTGGCCAAACCTCGATCGACATCCAGTTGCACGACACATACTTTGTGGTGGGTCACTTCCACCTTATCATGGGCGTCGCGGCAATTTTCGGAATGTTCGCCGGCACCTATTTCTGGTTCCCCAAGATGTTCGGCCGCATGATGAACGAAGGCATGGGCAAAATCCATTTCCTCTTCACGTTCATCGGCGTCAACGCCATCTTCATACCATTCCACGTAATGGGTATGGCGGGCGCGCCGCGCCGCTATGCTTCGCACGCGGGCCTGGCGTATCTCGCGTCGGTGATGCCCCTGCACCGGTTCATCTCCTACATGGTGTTTATCACGGTCGGCGCGCAGCTTATCTTTCTTTTTAATCTGATTTGGAGCATGTTCAAGGGCAAGAAGGCGTCTGAGAATCCGTGGGAAGCGACGACGCTGGAGTGGACGATTCCGTCGCCGCCGCCGCACGACAATTTCGCCGGCATCGCGCCGGTTGTGTACCGCGGGCCGTACGAATTCAGCGTCCCGGGCGCACCCAACGACTTCTCGATGCAGACCGACCCGGAGGGCGCCGAGGCCCCGGGACATTGACATGGAGTGCGGCGACTTGTCGCCGCTTCCGGCTCTGACTGCTCGGCTTCAAAGTTTCGGTTAGGGGGATGGCGCGGAGCAAGCAGGGCGACGTGGACTAGCAGGAAGTTTAGCAGCAATGGGAATCACGGTAACAACAGATGTAGACGTCAAGCCCGGAATCGGCTCGGGCGGCGGTGGCCTTGGCCCCGGCGACGGCGATCCCTTCAAGCCTGACGGTTCTGAAGATTGGCCGCCCGGATGGTCGCATGAAGACGAGATCCGGCCGAACAAGTACCGCATCGGCATGTGGGTGGGGCTTGCCAGCATATTAATGTTGTTCATGGCGCTGACCAGCGCCTACATCATCCGCCAGGTGCCAGCGTGGAACAATGGCGTCCACGACTGGGTTCCCATCCAAATGCCGCCGGTGCTCTGGTTCAATACGGGCGTCCTGTTGATCAGCAGCGTTAGCATCGAACTTGCTCGGCGCTTGCTTAAGCGTGGGGAGTACTCTGGTTTCAAGCGCTGGATCGGCCTGACGAGTGTTCTGGGAATGTTTTTTCTCGCCGGGCAACTGGCGGCCTGGCGGCAACTGCGGGCGCAAGGCGTCTACATCAGCACGAACCCGCACAGTTCGTTCTTTTACCTGCTGACGAGCCTGCACGCGGTGCACATGTTCGGCGGCTTGATCGCGCTGATTTATGTGACCGTGGCGGCGCTACGCATGCGGATCAGCGCCAACAAGCGCGCCGCCGTCGACGTGACAGCGCTTTATTGGCACTTCATGGATGGGCTCTGGGTTTATCTTTTTGTGCTTCTTTTCTTCTTTCAGTTAGGCGCCTAGTGATGGTGAAACCACGCGCGCCTCGAGGCGCGTTGAGACGCTCGATTGCGGAGGTGGGTCAATGTTGGAAGTGAGAGCGGACGCTTTGCCCGCTAATGACTGGAGTGGTGGAACGCACCCCTATCGGATCAGCCACAGGAAGCTGGGTATGTGGCTGTTCATCATGTCGGACTCGTTGACGTTCGGCGCCTTGCTCATCGTGTATAGCTATGCGCGATTTTCCAGCGAGAATTGGCCGACGCCGTTCCCTTTCTATCCCAGCATCATCTTCTCTTCGTCGATGACCCTGGTTCTGCTGTCGAGCAGCTTGACCATGGTGTACGCAGTCTCGGCCGCGAAGCGGCGCGACAAGCGCAAGGCGCGACGGTGGTTGCTTGCGACCATGTTCTTCGGTGGAACGTTCATCGTGCTCCACATGATCGAATGGCTGCGGTTGATTAACGAGGGGCTCAGTCCCTCCCGCCTTCCTGCGGAGTGGGCGACAAAGTGGCCGGGCGCTTCGGCCCACTTTGGATCCGCGTTCTTTGGCATCACTGGTCTTCACATGTTTCACGTCTTCACCGGGCTCTGTTATCTGGGTTTCATCGCGGCCAGGATCAGAAAGTTCAGCGCGGACGATGTCGAGGTCAGCGGTCTCTACTGGCACTTCGTCGATCTCGTGTGGATGTTCGTTTTCCCATTGATCTATTTGCTTTCAGTAGATTTTCATCCGTAGGAAAATAGCTCCGCTGGCGGGACGGTGGGGCGATTCCCGGCCTGCTTTGACCGAAACGACGAGGGCGAGTATTTAAACTGAGTGAGGAGATTCCGATGGAGCAGCCTAAGGAACGAGAGCTGAAGACGCTGAACTTTCTATTACTACTGCTGGCGGTCGCTGCGGTGGGGGTTGCAGGCTGGACCCTGGTTGCCGATGAGTTTAAAGCCGGCACGGACGACCTTTTCCTTATTCTCGTTTGCCTTTTGCTGGCGTTGCTCTTTGCAATTAGCCCGCTAATGTGGGCGCGCAGCAAGGGCCTGCTCCACAATCCCTTCGCGCTTGGCGAAGAGGATCTCGCCGTGGAAGGGCATGGCGACGAACTCTTGGCTCACGAGGAACATGGCGGCAGCGATCGGCAGAACACGTGGATTTGGGGCGTGCTCCTTGGGCTCACCGGGTTTGAAGTGTTCCTCGCGTATGTGCAGTTGAATTTGACATTGATGCTCATTATTTTAATGGGCGCGTCGATCATTAAAGCCGCTCTGATTGTCGCCTATTTTATGCACCTGAAGTTTGAGCGCCTCACCCTTGTCCTGACGATTGTCCCCACTCTGGTGGTGTTGTTCTGCTTGTTTGCGATCTTCTTCCCTGACAGCAGCCGCGCGCACAATCTGAGGCAGCCTATAATGAGGGGCTCCCAGGAAGTTGTGCAGGAAGGCAAGTAGCGATAGGATAGGAGCCGAGGTCGTAAGTAATGATCCGCTGCCGAGTCATCGTTTTCCTGTTGTTCGCGTCGGTCCTGATCCTGGGCGCGGGTTCGCATCCGGCCCTGGCCCAGTGCGCCATGTGCAAAGCATCGATTGAGGCGTCGGCGTCAGATGCGGCGGCGCTTGAAAAGGGCTTCAATCTCGCGGCGCTAGTATTGTTACTACCGCCTGTTTCGATCTTCACGGGGATGTTCGCTCTGATCTATCGTTTCAGGAATATCCAGGGTCGCGAAAGTCCGAGAAAGACGTCATCGCAATAAGGCCGCTCCTCGCTCGTTCCCGAGTTTAACCTCGCCTGATGACGCCAAATCCCTTCTTGATGCGTGAACGGAGGATTCGCAATGCAGCGTTCTCGGCGCCATCTCTTGCCGATCGCGTTCATCATCCTTGCCAATGTCAGCGCCAGCTCGGCGCAGAGCCAGGCGGACCGAATGCCGGACAATCCGGTGGATCTGGTCCGGTTGGGGCTGAATCAAAAGAAGGCCGTCAAAGTCAACGACGCGATTTATCTGGCATACGGATTTGGCAACACTTTCATGGTGACGACGCCTGGCGGCAACATCATCATTGATACCTCGATTGCGTTTCGCGCTCCGGGCGCCAAACAATTGCTGAGAGCGGAAAGCAGCGGTCCCATCAAATATATCATCCTGACGCATGGCCATGGCGACCACACGGGTGGTATCTCGGTTTGGCGCGAGGCCGGCACGGAGATAGTTGCTCAAAAAGAGCATGTCGAGTTCGTTAACTATCAGGCCCGGCTTGGCGGATTCTTCGCCGCGCGGAACGCCGCGCAGTTCGCTCTACCAACGCCGCGGACGTCCGCATGGGCTGGCAATTATGGCGCGAAGATCGAACCGACGATCCTCTTTGACGATAAGTACGAGTTTTCGCTCGGCGGCGTCAAAGTTGAGATCTATCACACCCCGGGCGAAACTCCGGATCATCTGACGGTGTGGATTCCGCAATACAAGGCGGCCTTTGTCGGGGACAACTACTACGCATCCTTTCCGAACCTCTACACCCTCCGAGGCACGCGGCCGCGCTGGGCGCTCGATTACGTGAATTCGCTAAACAAAGTCCTCGCTCTAAAACCCGAAATCGTCCTCCCGAGCCACGGCGAACCGATCCTGGGGAACGCCGAGATCACACGTCGTCTGACCCAGTATCGCGATGCGATTCAATACGTTCACGACGAGGCAGTGAAGGGTATGAATGCCGGCAAGGACGTCTACGCCTTGATGCAAGAAATCAAGCTGCCGGCTGGTCTCGAAGTAGGCGAAAGCTATGGCAATCTGATCTGGTCGATCCGCGGCATCTATGACGGATATGCGGGCTGGTTTGACCTTAACCCATCGACAATGTATGCGCTGCCGCCCTCGTCCGCCTATCCCGACGTGGTGAAACTGGCCGGCGGGGCGGACGCAATCGCGAAACTCGCGGAGGAACGAGTACAGGCGGACAAGTCGATTGAGGCTCTGCATCTGACTGACATCGCGTTGGCCGCGGAACCGGCTAATAGAAAAACGCTCGAGGTCCGTCTTAAGGCGCTGGAGAAATTGCGCCAGGCGTGCCGCAATAGCAATGAAAGAGGCTGGCTGGACTACTCGATCACCACTGTGAAGAGCAAGCTCGGCGGCAAATGACGCGTTGCCAAAGCCTCCGATGTCTGGTTTGGTTCCGATACTCATTGCTCCCCCGGTAGCCTCTTTCGTCGCTCGCCTTTGCTCTCCGCTGCCGCGTAAACGCACGAACGACGGCGCAATAGTACAAAGGTCCTTCCAGTGCGCAGGTGCTCCTTATTAACGAATTGAATGCGGTACGCGGGGTTCGGCGACGCCTAAGGCTCTAGGCGGCGCGGAGTCGGGCGCCAAGCATCAGCGCCAGATAAGGTAATTGCGGCTTCGCGGAACAGGTGGATCGGTTCAGGTAACTTCCTGCCACGGATCCGGGACACAAACGACGGGTATTCCGGCGCCGCGAATAACTTTTTCCGCTGTCGAACCGAAGAGCAGTTCCTCGATATCGCCCTGACGGCGCCCCCGGATGCCGAGAACGATCATATCGAAGTCGAGGTCGGCCGCAACCCGCAGGATCTCAGCGAAAGGCTTGCCTACGACGATCATCGTGTTCAGGCGCGACGCCCTCTCTTTTTCATCCTGAAGAATCTCCTTGAAACGCTGCTCGGCAATCTGCCGAAGCCGCGCCGTAGCCGCCTCGGCATCACTGAAACCCGCCTCGCTCAAACGAGCAACAAAATCAGAATCAATCACGTGGAGCAAATAGATCTCGCCCGTGCCGGAAATCAAGGACGCGGCGAAGTCCACAATCCGTAAGGAATTGGGAGAGAAATCGACCGGCGCTAGAATGGCTTCAATGTTCATAGTGCACCTCGCACTGACCTCTTTCGCGGGTTCGGCAAAGACCGCGCCATACTGACCGAGGCTAGTTCGCGGCCTCCATGCCGGACTTGGGTCTGAACCAATAGTAGCACAGCCCGGCCAATTGCGGGCAGCCTGCCCCGCTTCGCAAGGCTTGGCTGGTTGGCCTGGTCTGCTTGAGTGCGGTCCTCCCTGCCCCGTCAAGCGCGTCATCAAACTGCACGCAAGGTCAGGCAGAGCCAATCGACCAGCCCGGCTTTATCAGAGCGCAGCCGACATGACAGGCGCGCACCGATCATCCACAATGAAGTTTGGCGGAGACTAATTAGAGAGGGGAACGTTGTATGCGACGACTTGCACGATTCTTGATCATACTAGCCATGCTGCTTGTGACCGGCGCGGCCCTAAATGGGTATCTCGGCAACTCCAAGACAGGCTCTGCTGCGATGGCCGGCCAGGACGCAATCAACCTGGACCGGCGCCTCAGCACGTTGGAGCAACGAATCTATTCGATCGAAGGAACTATGCGCCAGCTACAAATGCAGCTTTCGAATGCGGCGCCCAACGTCGCCGTCCAAAATCATCGCGACCCGGAGATCGATCGCCTGCGCCTGGATCTCGATCTATTGCAACGGCGACTCGGAGAGGTCGAATGTGCGGCGCTTAAGCTCGACGAGCGCACGCTGTCAGCCAGCAGTCGCGACGCGCGGCGAGCGCTGCAGCAGAGCGCCGATCCCTGCCGCGTTCATCCCGAGGCTCCGATCCAGCTATCTAGCCGAAGGCCCTAGCCTGGCTGAATTCGAGCCGGTCGATTTCTGAAGCAGTGGTCGCCTATCGCAGTCCTTCAGCATTTGGCCTTGCCTTGGAGGCCGGTCCTGACATATAAGGATGCTGATTGTGTCCTCGTGTGTGTTGAAGGGATTGATTCAATGAAGCTTCTACGATGCTCCTCGGTCAGGGTCAGTGCCGCGATCTTCATTTTGCCTGCGAAGCCGTAAACTCCGATAATCGTTACGGCGCGGCGAACTCTGGCGGTCTCGTATGCATCTAACGACGGACTGAAGATCACGGAGCAGGCCGGAAGAAGTTTCTTCGTTCGGCGAATCGCAACTCAAAATCAACGTGTGGAGCTCCAACATGAAAAAGAGTGCTTATTCTCTTGCCGTTTGCATGGTTATCGCCTTCGCCGCAATTCCCGCCCGCTCGCAGGCGCCTACGGAGGCTGTCATCCAGCCAGAAACCCGAGCGCGGCTGCTGCTGCAATCGAACCTGAGCTCACGGCTTAATGAAGTGGGAGACACCTTCACGGCTTCCTTGGAAGGGCCGATCTTTGTAAACGGTCAGATCGTGATGCCCGAGGGCACGCTGTTTCACGGGCGGGTGACCGCCGTCAGCCCAGCGGGCCGTCCACAAAAGGGCGCGAACATGACCGTGGTCTTTGACAGCGTGAGCATGCCTTGGGGCGAAGAACCCGTCGCCGTCATGCTGACCGCCATCGACGATTGGAACAAAGACGAAAAGCTCAAGGCAAATGACGAAGGCAAGGTGAGCGGCGGCCACAGCGGCGATTCCACCCTCCGTAACGTTGAACGCGGCGGCCGGCTCGGCGCCCTTGGGGCGAACGCGGCGATCCTGATTGGCGCCGGCGCGGGCGCGGGCCGCGGAGTGTTAACCGCCGGCGGCGCCGGTATTGCTGGCGGCATGCTCGGGGGAGTGCTGATGACAAAAGGCGGCGATGTTCATGTCGGTTCGGGCACAACTCTGCGTATAAAATTCGTCAGACCGATGACGCTGCCCGTGGCGCAACCGCGGATGACCCGGCCCCAGACCCAGCAGAATGACGATGACCAACAAACGCAGGCGCCCAAGTTCAACCGCAAGAATTAAACCCGGGTTCAGGAAACATGGTGAGGCAGATTATGGAATCACGGAAGTGGATTTCATTGTCGGGCGGGCTCGGTTAAGAATGCAAAGATAGCAATCCGGCGCGTCGGAAAAGGGGGTGTGCGCGCAAGCGTCATTGCGCCAGGTGGCGGGTTCAATTCTTCCTAACGCGCCGGATAAGTCGCAGCGTTCAGCTACTCTGGCATTTATTCGCATCCGATCTTCAAATAGTTCCAATCGCTGCTGCTGCGTCGCGGGGCGTACCGATCAGACTTGATCGTGATCTCCATTCCCACGTCGCTAAGATCAGAAGCCAGGTCCCGGATCGATTGCCGAATATATGCGCGAAACTCTTCCTCGCTGGCGAAGCGGTATCTGTGCCGGGCCAGCAGAGACATAAGCTCTCCGTATGGGTCCTTCATCGGATTCCTCCCGCCGCCAACCTTCGGCGCCGACCTCGAACTTTCTTCTCTCTTCAGCTCCGCTTTCATTGATCTGCCTTCTCCTTTGGCGTCAGCGCCCTCGGTGACTTCGCGAATCTCTCGCTGCTGCTTGGGCAAAACCTATGCCAACGCTCTAGAGAAGCCGGCCGACCGCCGGAACTATGAGAGAATCCCGCCTTTACGCCGGAGAGTCATTCCCAGGCGGACTCGGCCTGCCCGACAAGTTTGTCGCCCTGCAAAATTTGGGAGACAAAAATGTAGGAACCCCCTGGACCCGCCTCGCCTTACCGGAAGCGGCCGCAATCCAGGTCGTATTTCTTGACTTTATAACCGAGGATGCGCTCAGTGGTGTCCAGGAGTTTCGCGGCCCGGGCGCGGTTTCCACGAGTCGTCTTGAGGGCGTCTTGGATCAGATCTTTCTCGTACGCTTCGATGGCCGCCGTCAGGGACAGTCGCGTGATGGTGTTGCTGGCCGCGGCGGTTTGTAGGGTAGGCGGCAGGTGATGTCCGTGAATCACGTGGCCATCGCACACCAGGACGGCCCTTTCGATGCAGTTTTCGAACTCGCGCACGTTGCCAGGCCAATGATAGGAGGTGAGCATGTCTATGGCTGGCGTCGAGATGCGCTTTATAGCCTTGGCGTTCTCGCGCGCATATTTTTCGAGGAAATAATCGGCCAGCAGCAGCACGTCGGGTTTCCGTTCGCGCAGCGGCGGCACGAAGATCGCGAAGACGTTGAGCCGATAGTAGAGGTCTTCGCGGAACGTGCTTTCAGAAATCGCGCGTTCGAGATCTTTATTGGTGGCGGCGATCAAGCGGACGTTGACCTTAACGCTGTCAGTTCCGCCCAGGCGTTCAAACTCGCGCTCCTGCAGGACGCGCAACAGCTTCACCTGGGTGGCGAGATTGAGGTCGCCAATCTCATCCAAAAACAGCGTGCCGCCTTCAGCCATCTCAAAGCGGCCTTTTTTCCGCGCCTGCGCCCCGGTAAAGGCTCCCTTTTCATAGCCGAACAACTCGGCCTCGATCAGGGTTTCCGGCAGGGCGGCGCAGCTCACCTTGATGAAGGGCTTTGAGGCGCGCGGAGAGTTGTAGTGAATCGCGTGCGCGATCAACTCCTTGCCGGTGCCCGATTCGCCGCGGATCAGCGCCGTGGTGCTCGAGCTCGCGACCTGCGCCACCTGCTCGTATACCTGGCGCATAGGACTGCTATTGCCGATGATCTTTGAGAAATCGTAACGCTCCTTGAGCTCCTGCCTGAGGTGGATGTTCTCGTCGAGCAGACGCTGCCGCTCGGTATCGATCAAACGTTGGACCTTCAACGCCTGGGAGATCATCGAGGACACCACGCGCAAGAATTTCACCGTACGGTCGTAGTCGCGGTCCTTCTTAAAGCCGAGATCCACGCTGATTGCGCCCACAGTCTTGCGGTTGAGGACAATCGGCGCTGAGATGAAACTCAGCTCGCGATGCCCGTCTTTCTTCACCGTTGCGTGCAGTGAGAATAGGGGTTCGCGACTGACCTGCGGCACCACGACCGGTTTGCCGCTTTCAATCACGCGGCGGGTGATTTCCTGGCCCGGGCGGTGATTGGACCGCGCTCCGTCGCTCGCCCCATCCGCCGCTTCGACATAGAGTTCTCCCGTGGTCTCATCGACCAACGTAATCGAGCTCCGCAACATGCCGTGGTGCTTCCCCAGCACCTCAAGCACTTTGTGGTGCGCGGCTTTAAGATTCAATGTGCCCGAAAGCGCCTGGCTGATTTCGACCAGCGTGCTCAGCTTCCTTATTTCCCCTGTTTGGTCGTTCATGACTCTGCTTGTGGATTCGGCCACGGATGCTAGACCCTCCTGTTTTTCAATTCTACACAATTGTACTATTTCATCGATCGATTCGACGTTATTGTATCTTACCGCCCGCGCCAGCCAAAACGCGAATTTCGTCAGTCTATCGGCTCATTCCTACAAAAATGTACCAGCCCGCGCGGATCGAACTTGGCATCACTCCACCACTAGCGCAATCGTCGTTCCACGCGCCGCGGTCTACGCGAGTGTTGAAGGCCCGGCGGCGGCCCAACCTCCGAGCCGCGTTTTTCAAAAGGATTTAGGATGCGCTTCCCAATTTTGTAAGCCGCGAGTGTTATCTTCCGACAAGTTTGTCTAGCGATAAACGTGGCGGCGGCGCCGCTACTACAGCCCGATCTAGAAGCTAAGCGCTTCCATCAAAAAGGGTTGTAGCCGTGCGCCCAAGGGAGGCAAATGCGGACCCGGGCTTGCACGGCAGAGGCGAGATCGCAGTTTTCCCGGATCCAAAGGAGTGAAGCTTTGATTAATATACGGACTCTAGCAATTTTAAAGGCCTTGTGTTTTCTGTTTCTATGTGGCGCAGGCGGGAGTTATGCAGCGAAAGCCCAAACCGCCGCGTTGCAGAAGACCGCGAAAGAAGACATAACCGCAGCGCGAGGCGGCCATGCAGGCGCGGAGTTGCCTCCAAACATCATAGTTGCCAGCGGTCTGAGGCCAATAGTTCGGCGCATGTTGGAGCGTTCGCCCATATTTCAACGGCAGTGCGCTCGACTCGGAGGCCTGGGCCGCCTTCAAATTGTAGTTGAGCTTGCAGCGCGATTGCCCAGAGCCTCGTGTCGCGCCTTCGCTACGGTCACCCGGTATTCCAACGGCGCCGTGCAGATCAGGGTGCAGGTGCTGGTCTTAAGTAGTTACGTCGAGGTGATCGGCCACGAATTCGAACACGCGCTGGAACAGGCAGAAGGTCTGGACTTGAAAGGACTTGCCGAGACGAAAGGGTCCGGCGTTTACCAAAGGTATGACGGAAGCTTCGAGACCGGTAGGGCGGTGCGCGCCGGGCGGGCCATAGCAAGCGAATACGCGTCTTTTTCCGGAGCGCAGAGCCCGGGGTCGCTCGCCAACAGGTAGCGCGATCGCTGGCTCGCTTATCAAGTGATAAGGATTATCTATTTGCCCGGCTATCGGAATCATGATATTTCGTAAGTGGCCTCATTGTGAGTGACTGGGGTCCATCGGCTAGGCAAATCGGATCGCGATTCTGAGTGGCATCAATCTTGCAACGCTTTTGATGTTTTCGAAGTTGCGGAACGCTCGACTTTGCGTTTCCGTTTTGCCAGAGGTGAAGACGTAGCCGGTGAGAGCCAGTTGATTGCGGTTGAGGCGCTCTTTGTGTTCTACCGAATTCGCGGCGTTAGGGTCGGGAGACAGTTGCCGCGAGTGTGACGAGCTTCCACTGCCAAGGGCAAAGCGGGGTCAGCGAATCCGCGAGTGCGAATCGGCCACGGCGCACGGCCGGTTCAGCATGCAATGATTTATCGAAGGCGAGAATTCGAAGATTATCAAGGCATGTAGCGATCCTCGCGGGGAAAGGTGATTGAGCCCATGAACTTATACTCACTACATTCACCGGACCTCCCTTTAAAGCCGGCAGGAGGCAGGCCCGCTCCTGCCGCGCTCCTCGCTTCCAAATTGCCTGTTCTCGCTAAATCTCTGGACACCAAAAAAGTCGCCGTACTTATTATTACCGACATCAGCGGGTGATGGCCGGCGAAAGCTTATCCGGCAAAAGGCCATCACCCTAAGCAGACGGGTGGTGGCCTTTTTCCATTCTTGGCGTATGTTTCGTGGAGAGGGGGCCATAATCAATGCAAGGCGGGAGATCAAAGGATTTGCTCTGCGAGCCGCGGTTCGAACGCGACTCATGTGGCGTGGGCTTTGTAGCGGATATCGCCGGCGCTTCCAGTCACGGGATTCTTACCGACGCGCTCGGCGCGCTATGCAACATGGCGCACCGCGGCGCCGTTGATGCGGACGGCAAGACGGGGGACGGCGCCGGGGTCCTCACCCAAATACCCCGCAAGCTGTTCGAGCGCGAGGCCGCCAAGCTGGGCCGCGCGCCTGGGTCCGCGGCAGACATTGCGGTTGGCATGTTGTTTTTGCCCCGAGAGACCGCCGCCGCCGCCCATTGCCGTAAGATCGTCGAGAAATGCCTCGAGAGTCATGGCCTCAACTGCCTTGGATGGAGATCTGTCCCAGTCGATTCGAGCGCGCTGGGCGCCAAGGCGGCGTCAACCGCGCCCCTGATCGAACAGATTCTTATTGAATGTAGAAGCTGTCCGGCGGACGAATACGAGCGCTGGCTTTACCTGGCGCGCAAGCAGATCGAGAGCCGGACCGCGGTGATCCCCGAATTCTACGTCGCTTCCCTGTCGAGTCAGACTCTGGTCTACAAGGGCCTCTTCGTCGCGACCCAGATTGAACTCTTCTACGGGGATTTGCGCGATCCCGATTATGAGACCGCTTTGGCGGTTGTGCATCAGCGTTACTCCACCAACACATTTCCGAACTGGTCGCTGGCCCAGCCATTTCGTATGCTCGCTCACAACGGCGAGATCAATACGATAACCGGCAATCGCAACTGGATGCGCGCCCGCGAGGCGGGTTTGCGGTCAGAGGTGTGGGGCGCATCCGTCGACGAACTAAAGCCGCTCGTCTGCGCCGATGGATCAGATTCCGCGAGCCTGGACAACATGCTCGAGCTTTTGGTCAGGAGCGACCGCGACGTGCTGCAATCGATGATGATGCTGGCGCCCGAAGCGCATGAGAACTCGCTGGCCATGGATGCCGCCCTGCGCGGCTTCTACGAGTATTCGGCTTGTCTGGTCGAACCATGGGACGGCCCGGCGGCCGTTGCCTTCAGCGACGGCAGGTTTGTTGGCGCTGCTTTGGACCGCAACGGGCTGCGCCCGGCTCGCTATGCCATTACCCGCGACGGGCGTGCTGTTATGGCCTCTGAAGCGGGAGCGATCGACCTGGATCCCGAGATGATCGTTGAGAACGGACGCCTCGGCCCCGGAGAGATGTTTGCAGTGGATACCGAACAACGCATCCTGCTAACTAATGATCGAGTCAAACTCGACATCGCCAGGCGCCGCCCGTATGCCGACTGGGTGCGCCGCTCCACCGTGCTGCGCTTGCGCGACTCGAGCTGCGAATACAGTGCTGGCGCGGACCCTTCGCTCACCCGGAAAATGTTGAGTTTCGGTTATACCAGGGAGGATCTCGATCGCGTTCTCGACCCCATGCTTCAAGAGGCCAAGGAACCCGTTGGCTCCATGGGCGATGACACGCCGCTGGCCGCTTTTTCGGAGCGCTCGCGACTGCTCTACCGCTACTTCAAACAACGCTTCGCTCAGGTCACCAATCCCGCGATTGACTCAACCCGGGAGCGCCTCGTTATGTCGCTCGAGACGTTCATTGGACCGCGCGGGCAATTGCTGGACGAGCATGAAAGTCACGCCCGATTGATCAAGCTCGAGAGCCCCATCTTAACGGCAGCAGACTTGCAGTGGCTCCTCCAGGACCGTCCCTGCGGCTTTTCCAGCCGAGTCCTTGCCGCGCTTTTCGATCCTGCACAGGGAGCGGCCGGCTTTGAAAGGGCGTTGGAAACCCTGTGCGACGAGGCAGCGGCCGCGGCGGCCGCGGGTTGCGCAATTCTGGTGCTCAGCGACAGCGGCGTATCAGAGACCCGGGCGCCGATTCCAATGCTCCTGGCTACGGGCGCCGTACATCAGCACCTGGTGGGTCTGGGCAAACGCCTTAGCGTGAGCCTGGTCATCGATACCGGCGAGGCGCGGGAAGACCACCATTTCGCTTGTCTGATCGGCAACGGCGCCAACGCTGTCCATCCCTTTCTCGCCTTTCACGTCATCGCCCAAAAGGCGGCCGGCGCCGAGGCCGCCCAGCGCGGCGTGAACAACTACATCTCCGCGGTCGAGAAGGGGCTATTGAAGATCATGGCGAAAATGGGGATATCGACGATCGCCAGCTATTGCGGAGCGCAGATTTTCGAGATCCTTGGGCTCGATGGTGAAATCGTTGATAAGTATTTCACCGGCACGCCGGCGCGCCTGGACGGCGTCGGCCTGGGTCAGATCGCCGAAGATGCCGCCCGGTTTCATAACGCCGCATTCTCCGGCGCTCCGGCGTTGGAGGACGCTGGCTTCTACCGGTATCGGAAGGGGGGGGAGTTTCACAGCTTCAACCCGGACGTGTTTCGCGCCCTGCACAAGGTGGCCAGAGGCGGCTCCGTTGAGGACTACAAGCTGTACAAGAACCACACCGAGAATCGCCCTCCGACGACGGTGCGCGACCTCCTCGATTTTAGCGGGCCCAACCCGATCCCCATCGATGCGGTCGAACCCGCTGCTGACATCGTGCGACGTTTCTCGACATCCGGTATGTCGCACGGCGCGCTCTCGCGAGAGGCGCACGAGACGCTAGCCATCGCGATGAACCGCATGGGCGCGCGCAGCAATAGCGGCGAGGGCGGTGAGGACCCGCGGCGCGTTTCCGCCCCTTACGCTGAAAGAATGCCCTACGGGTCACCCGGCGATTCGGCCAACAGCAGAATCAAACAGGTGGCGTCGGCGCGCTTTGGCGTAACGCCGCAGTACCTGGTCTCCGCCGACGAGTTGGAAATAAAGATGGCGCAAGGCTCAAAGCCAGGCGAAGGCGGCCAGTTGCCGGGACACAAGGTGAGCGCTGAGATTGGGGCGATTCGCCACGCGGCAACCGGAGTGACCCTGATTTCGCCGCCGCCCCATCATGACATCTATTCAATTGAAGATTTGGCGCAGCTCATCTACGACCTCCGCCAAATCAATCCGGGCGCCCGAATTGCTGTAAAACTGGTCTCGGAAGCGGGGATCGGCGCGGTGGCCGCGGGAGTAGCCAAAGCGCACGCCGACGTCATCCACATCTCGGGACATGATGGCGGCACGGGCGCTTCACCTCTCGGGTCGCTGAAGAATGTCGGGGTTCCCTGGGAGCTTGGCCTGGCGGAGACGCAACAGGCGCTCGTCGTCAACGACCTGCGCGGCAGGGTTCGCTTGCGTGTGGATGGCGGTTTGAAATCCGGGCGCGACATTGTGATGGCTGCTATGTTCGGCGCTGAAGAGTACGGCTTCGCGTCGACCGCTCTGGTCGCGCTGGGATGTGTGATGGCGCGCCAGTGCCACTTGAATACGTGTCCGGTCGGAATCGCCACCCAGGCAAAGGGCCTGCGCGAACGATATGCCGGGAAGCCGGAGATGGTAATCAATTTCTTCCTCGCTCTAGCCGAGGAAGTGCGCGAGATTCTTGCGAGCCTCGGGTTTCGCTCACTGGAAGAGATTGTCGGGCGCACCGATTTGCTGCGGAAAAGGGACCTGAAACTGGCAAGAGCCGTAAGTCCGGGTTTGCGGCGGTTGCTCGCCGAGCCCGATCCGACCAGACTGCGGCCTCGCCGCTTCGAAGGTCTGGCCCGCCCGGCGCCCGCAACCGTGCTCGATGATCACATCTTGAGTGAAGTCCGCGAGGGAATAGCAACCGCGAAACCGGTAGCGGTCACGCATAAGATCAGGAACACCGACCGAACCGTGGGCGCAAAAATCGCTGGCGAGATCACCCGCCTGCGGGGAAGCGCCGGCTTGCCGGATGAGACGATTCAACTGACCTTCCGCGGGTCGGCGGGGCAAAGTTTCGGCGCCTTCGCAACCCCGGGGATGACGCTCTGTTTAATCGGCGAGGCAAATGACTATGTCGGCAAGGGCATGGCGGGCGGTCGCATCGTGATTCGACCCGCCGCCGCGGCGACATTCGATTGGTCCCAAAGTGTGATCGCCGGAAATACTCTGATGTACGGCGCCACCGGGGGCGAATTGTTCGCGGCTGGCCGGGTCGGCGAACGCTTCTGCGTGCGCAACAGCGGCGGACGCGCGGTCGTCGAAGGCGTCGGTGACCACGGCTGTGAGTACATGACCGCGGGGACCGTTGTGGTGCTGGGCCGCGTTGGCCGCAATTTTGCCGCGGGAATGACTGGCGGCATCGCCTATGTTTTGGACCTGGAGGGGGACCTGGAACGGAACTACAACGATGAGCTGGTTCGATTGGAGGCGGTCAGCCGCCTGAAGGACCTCCGCACGCTGCGCCAGTTCGTCAATCGCCACTACATACTGACCGGCAGTCCGCGCGCCCGTTCCGTCCTGCGTTGCTGGAATTCGTACTGGCCGCGGTTCCGTAAAGTGGTGGTCCGCGATGCCGGGATCGAATCGTCAGAAGCAGACGCGCTAGCTGAAATCGAGGCGGCCCTGCCGCCGCGGGTAAAAACCGCGGAGGTAGCGGCTGTAGAGGGATGAGGGCGGAGGGATGAGGGATGAAAGGCGAGGCTGCAAGGCCCTCCGTTTCATCCCTCCGCCCTCATCCCTCATCCCTTTCTGGAGATGTTATGGAGCTGATGCAACTTGAGATGTTCGTAGCGATGGTCGAGGAAGGAAACTTCCATAAAGCCGCGGAGAAAGTGTTTCGCACTCAGCCCGCCGTCAGCATGGCGCTGCGCAAGCTGGAACGGGAGATCGGCTCGCCGCTCTTTGACCGCTCCAGCCGCAACGCCTACGTCTTGACCGATACCGGGGTCGTGCTCTACGAGCACGCGCGACGGCTGCTCAATCTGCGCGACGAGACCATTGTCGCCCTGGAAGAGCTGCACAGCCTGCAAACCGGCCGCATCAGGCTTGGGGCCAATGAAAGCGCCAGTCTCTTTCTTCTGCCTCGTCTCATCCTGGCGTTTCGCGAGAAGTATCCGAAGATCAAGATTGAAGTGATTCGCCAGCTTTCTGAGCGGTTGCCTTACGAGCTGCGCCAGCGCAACCTCGATTTCGCGATCCTCTCCTTTCAACCTGAGGAGGGCGATCTCGAAGCGACCCCAATCATGCGCGACGAACTAGTTCTCATTGCCGCCCCCGACCATTCATTCGCCGGGCAAGAACGGGTCCAGATTCCCGACCTCGGCGGCGAGTCGTTCATCGTGCACCAGGCCCGCTCGTCATCGCGAAAGAAGGTGCTCAATGCCTTTCGGAAGTCGCAGACGCCTTTTAATGTCACCATCGAAATCTCCACAATCGAGACCGTCAAGAAGTTCGTTGCAATGAAATTGGGCCTGGCCTTCGTGCCGCGCATGTGTGTCTCGGACGAACTTGCGCGCGGTGAGCTGGTTATCATCCCCGTTGACGATTTTCACCATGAACGCACTCTCTGGTTAGTGCGCCGGCGCACCGACCCGCAATCGCATGCGGCCCAGGCGTTTCTCCGCGTCATCGCCCAACTTGCCGAAGAGCGGCTGCAAACCGCCGAACTCCCCGCGTCCCCCGGCAAGGGGGAGATGGCTTCGGGCACGATCAATTGAGAAAGACTCACCGGGCTCCCACATCTCCAGGCAACCCATCAATCTGATTCCTCAT
>Ga0207156_10061_pt1 | contig 27000 bp, 22 predicted proteins | sample Alteio_BWMinHeat_24_FD_153514 | JGI IMG/M metagenome (GOLD analysis project Ga0207156, IMG submission 153514) | Enriched cells from forest soil in Barre Woods Harvard Forest LTER site, Petersham, Massachusetts, United States -... | ecosystem: Environmental > Terrestrial > Soil > Temperate forest >...
GCAGCATCGGTTGGATCAATGACCGCCTGTACACGCGGAAGCTGCGCCGCGAGCGCGACGTCGCGGTCTCTTTCCTCCTCGACATGTCGAGCTCTACAGCGCGCACGATCAGTCGGTCGCCTAATAACCCCTACACCCAACCGGGGCAACGCATCATCGATATCGAAAAGGAAGGCCTGGTGATGATGAGCGAAGCGCTCGAGGCGGTGGGCGACGTGTACTCAATGCAGGGTTTCACAAGCGAAGGCCGCCGCAACGTCAAGTTCTACATAATCAAAGATTTCTCGGAAAGCTACTCCACCGAGGTCGAGCGACGAATCGGCGGCATCACTTACCAGAACAACACCAGGCTCGGCGCCGCCATTCGTCACGCAATAGTGCGACTCGCGCGCCAGGACGCGCGCACCAAGCTGCTGATCGTCCTATCCGACGGGCGGCCCTACGATCATGACTATGGCGACAGCCGCTACGCGCGCGAGGACACTCGCATTGCCCTGCGGACCGCGCGGCTGCAGGGCATCACTCCTTTCTGCATCACGATTGACCGGGAGTCCGAAGACCAGCTCCGCGACATGTACGGCGAGGTCGGTTACACCATCATCGACGATGTGCTGAGCTTGCCGGAACGCCTTCCCGGCATCTATACGAGGCTGACAACATGAGAAGGAAGAATTAAGAATTAAGAATTAGGAATTAGGAATTAGGGATCAACGTAATGTGCGTTGCTAATTCCTAATTCCTAATTCTTAATTCTTCATTCATATCTCAGGGCTTCAATCGGATCGAGCCGTGAAGCTTTCCGTGCCGGCCAGACGCCAAATACCAAACCGATAAACACAGAGACACAAAGCCCCGAAACCACAGCCCAGAGTGGCACCGTGGCGGGCAACGCCGGAAAGACGAGACCGACGATCTGGATCATTCCGGCGGCGATTACGACCCCAAGAATGCCGCCGATCCCCGTTAACGTCATTGCTTCGAATAAAAACTGGCGGACTATGTCTCCCCGTCTTGCTCCGATCGCCTTGCGGATGCCGATTTCGTGGGTCCGTTCCGTAACGGTGACCAGCATAATATTCATAACTCCGATCCCGCCAACCAACAGACCGACGCTTGATAGCGCAATAGCGATCAAACCAACCATAGCGGTGATGCTGTCGAATTGCTGAATAAATTTATCCGCGGTGCCGAGATCGAAATTGTTAGGTTCGCTGTACTTTACGCCGCGCTGGCGGCGCAGGATATCCTCGACCTGGTCCAGCGCCTGCTTTAATTGGCCGGATTTCGCGCGGATAACCAGGAGCATCCACTCGCTTTTGGGTGAAATCTTGCGCAGAGTTCGAAAGGGAATGAATACGTTGCTGTCTTCGTCGTTCTCGCCCAGGAACCCGTTCTTCCTTTTTTCCAGGACGCCAATCACTTCGTACGCGCGTCCGCCCATCATGACCTGCTTGCCAACAATCTGAGCCTGGTTAGGAAACAACGCTTCCGTCGCTTCAACCCCGATTACCATGACGTCGCGGCGGTGGAGGTCGTCAAATTCGCTGATGAACCGGCCTTCCTGCAAGGTTATGTTGGTGATCTGCGCATGATTGGCTGAGACGCCGTGCAGATTGCCGCGTGCGTAGGTAGCCCCGCCGTACGTCATTTTCTTATCGAAGGTCCATTCGATGAAGCCGTCGTTGGCAACATCGTCAACGGCAGGCGCCTGTTCCTTGATCACTTCGCCTTCCTCGGGGGTCAGCGGCTTGCGCGCCCATTCCTTGCGATCTCGCGGGCCGACATCAATTCCCGTGGAAAGATGGAAGGCGTAGATGTTGTTGGTGCCGTAGTCTTCGACGAACTGAATCAGGTTGCTGCGTAGGCCGGTCAGAATCGACGAAATCCCAATAACCGTGGTGATGCCGATAATGATTCCCAGAATCGTCAAGAAGCTGCGGAATTTGTGCGCCCGGATATTCTCCAGCGCCATCATGATGGTTTCGGTCGGCAACAGCGAACTTAGCTTCATGCAATCCTTGTCCGACAAACTTCAGTTTGTCGTTGGAGTTTTGGCCTTTAGCACATCACATCAGTTCTTCGTCAGAGCGATAATTGGATCGAGCCGCGCCGCCTTGTATGCGGGATAGATTCCCGCGATGATCCCTATACCTCCCGAAACCAAAAGCGATAAGACCACGTATACGGCGGTAATTGTCATTGGCACGGCTGTCGTCGCGCCAATCAGCCACGCGATTCCGGACGCCAAAATTAGCCCAAACACGCCGCCGAAGGCCGAGAGCGCGGCGGATTCGATCAAGAATTGAACCAGGATATGGCTGCGCCTCGCGCCGACTGCCTTGCGCAGCCCGATCTCGAACGTGCGCTCAGTGACGCTGACCAACATAATGTTCATGACGACGATGCCGCCTACTATGAGGGAGATTGCCGTAATCGGCACGACGACGCCCGCGATCGCGCCGGTAAATTGGCCGACCTGGTTATTCACTTCGTCAACATTCACGAGCCCGAAATCATCCTCGTCATTGCCGTGGAGCTTATGCCGGTTTCGCATCGCCACGCGCGCCTGCTCGAGAGTCGCGCCGAACTCCTCGCTGGTGGCTGCCTTGCCGTGCAGTTGCAAGCTCTGCCGCCGCCCGAACATTTGCTGATACGTCGAGAGAGGGATATAGGCGTTGTTGTCCAAAGTTTGGCCGAACATGGTGCCGCGCTTCTCTTCAACGCCGACAATCGTCATGGGCAACTGATTGATCTTGAGCGTTTTGCCAATCGGGTCGACCCCCTGAAAAAACTTCTCCTTCACGTCCATCCCGATAACGCAAACGTAGGCCGAATGTTCGACCTCGTGGGGCAGGATGAAGCGTCCCTCAACAATGGTTTTATCTTCAATATCAGCTATGTTTGCGGTGACGCCTGCGATATCGGTGCTGTACAGATCCTGGTCGCCGTAGTGCAGATCCTGCCGCGAATCGGCTGCCGCCCCGACGTCCTTGCAGACAGAGCACTGATGCTGCAGCCAATCCAGGTCGTCCCAATCCAGCCGCTTGTTGCGGCGGTCCATCTTCTGCCACTCCTCATCGGTCATACGCCCGGTGTGCGCCATCCGCGCGATCATGAAATGGTTGGTCCCAAGGATCTTCGAGATCTTGTCCACTACGTACGTGTTGAGCCCGCTAATCGAGGCGCCGACGAGGACCACTGATGCGACGCCGATGATGATGCCGATCAGAGTCAAGAACGCGCGCAGCTTATGCGCAAAAATAGACTGCAAGGCTATTTTTGCGGCATCAAAATAGAAGGCGTAAAATCTTCGCATTCTGATCTTCTTTGGCTAATTTTAGCGGGCACTTCTGAATACGACGAGTCCGCACGCGATGTTTATGTTTTCTTGAAGGCAGGGCAACCATAACCCGGCGCTTCACAAAGCCATTACGCTCTCCGTGAACCTGGCGGGTGCATATTATGACCGACATCCTGTGGTAAGCCCCGTTCACGATTGCCTTTCCCCGGTTCCGCGAGTCAGCTCCTCAAATCGTCTGCGAATCAATCCCATAATCGTCGCCTCTTTGTAGCTGTACTGCTTGGGATCAAAACTGGCGACCTGGGCGATTCCCAAGGTCGTCGAAGTCAGAAACACTTCCCTAGCATCGAGCAAGCGCTGTACCGGAAATGCGCCCTCGGTCACGTGTAGATGCCAGCGTGAAGCGATCTCGCAGACGAAGCGGCGGGTTATCCCAGCGACACACCCCGTCCCGAGAGAAGGGGTAAAGAGCTCATCACCCTGAGCCCAGAAGATATTGGCGGCAGTTGTCGAGACGATCTCGCCGCGCTCGTTAAGCAGAACGGCGTCTGAAAACCCACGCGAACGCGCCTCGTCTAGCGCGAGAAAGTGCTCGATTAGCGCGGTTCGTTTTATTCCAGCAAGCGGATTGGTGGAGAGCAGACGATAAGGAGAGATGGTAAGCGATATGTCGCGGCGCGCACGAGCAGCGTCCGAAGCCGTGAAGATCAGGAGCTGAGACTCGCGCTCCTCCCCAAGATTCCAGGAGCCGACTTCACCCTTTAACAGAGTAATGCGGGCCCGGCCCTGGCGCACTCCGTTGGCCTTGATCAGACCCTCGAGCGCCTCCTTCAGTGCGGCTGGCCCGATCGAGACCGCGATGCGCGACTTCTCCGCGTGACGAACCAGTCTATCTAGATGATGGTCAAGAGCAAACGCCTCGCCGTTGTAAACTCGCAGAACGGTGAATACGCCCCAGCCATAAAGCAATCCGCCAAGCGCGGCGGAGACCCTGGCCGCGCGCGCTTCAATGGTTCCATCTCTGTAGTAGACCAGTCGATCCATCGGGGATAGGCTACAGGTTAGAGGGGACAGGCTACAGGGGGAGGCGCGATTCGGGCGGACCGGGATTGGTTTTTTGGCATTGGCATGATCGTTTCGGGATTGATCACTAGTCCGCTTACGTTATCCACCGTCCTTTACCCGCCCTTGACCGCTGTCTTGTCCCTGCGCAAGAACGCTAGATATCTATCCGGCATCGATGAAGGGCGTCCGGCCGAATTGATCAGCACGTGCAGCGTCTCTCCAGCCGCCACCGAAACGCCTTCGCCCTTTTCGATCTCATAACTGAAGCGCAGGGTTCGCCGCGTCAGCTCAGAGATTCGCGTGCGCACCAGCAATTCGTCTTCATAACGCGCCGGATTCCGGTATCTGCAATGGGCCTCGGCGACGATCAGGAACAAGCCGCTGTCCCGTTCCATATCGCGATAGGAAAAGCCGCAGTCATTGCAGTACTGGCTGCGACCGACTTCGAACCAGACGAGGTAGTTTGCGTAGTATGCCACGCCCATCTGGTCAGTCTCCGCATAGCGAACTCTGATTCGCGATTCGGCGAACCAGTCAGAGGCAATCCGTGTATCTCGCATTAACAGATTTAATCCTTAATCGTCATAGACGCAACACCTGCTGCACCCGACGGCGCGCGACGCCGCTTCGGATGCGTCCAAGCTTAGGGCTGCCTGTCACTGGATCAATGAGAGCCCCTCCGCAATCAAGCGCGCGCTTCGGGCCGGCGCCGTGCTCGTCGTGTCGATCGAGAGCGACCCGTTGCACAGTTCCGGGAACTCAAACGCTCCGGACCGCTGCAATTCACGGAACAGATCTACTGAGCGCAGCTTGCTAAACTCGCCTCTCGACGGGTCCTCAATGCGGCGCTCTAATTCCGCCGAGGAACATGTTAGTTCGGCAAACAAAACGCTGCCTCCGGACGGTTCCACCGCATCAAGCGTATCGCGGATGAACTGTCCTCGCACGGTGCGCTCCGGATTGAAAGTGAAGATGATCGAGACACTCTGTTGAGCCGCCTCACGAAACACCGCCAGCCAGATCTGTTCTCTCAGAAGCACGAAGGACTCCGTGCCAAAGTCAAATACTGAGCGCACCGCGTCAACCGTGAGGTGATTGTGGAACAGGCGGAAGCCGGTGATCTTCGCGAGTTCGCGCGCAACGGTTAGTTTGCCGACGCCAGGCGCGCCATAAAGAAAAACCAATTTCATCTCGCTCATCTGCTTAAATATACCGAAAAGGGTAGCGCAGGTTCAAAGCCGCCCTCCTGGCGCGGAGCAAATGTGTCCCGAGCAAACCCGGAGGGCCCCGGCGCGGACCGGCCCTGTTTTCGAGGGCACCAGAATACTATTGCGCCCCGAATCGCTGATTGTTAAGATCTTGGGTATCCAGGCAGCTCCCGAGGAGCGCCCCGCGCCACCTGACTTGCTGTTTTGCCCCTGCTGCGAAGCCCTAATCCTGCGAGGCGTCGCTATGAATCTTGTCGCCATTTATTTCCTATTCATCTTGTTGCTGTCCATCCTGCTGTCTGCCTTCATTCCGATCGGCAATGAGCAGGATACGGTTCGGCGCTTACCTGTGATCACGTTCGCAATCATCGGCGTCAATGCGTTGATATTCTTTGCTACTTTGCCGTTTGTCTTGAGTCAACAGGAGGAACTCCAGAACACGGGCGGCAGCCTGCTGGAATTCAGGATTGACCACCCACAAATGCTGGCCGATGCCGATGTGCAGAACAAGCTCAAGTCGACAGGCCTTTTGAGTGAACGGGAAATCACGGCCTTCCGCGAGGAGCTCGCCGCCGATCCGGGCCTCGAGAGGGATTATCGCGTGTGGCTGGCGAGTTCCGAGGCTACAACGCTCCGCGCTGATTTCGCGGAAAAATACACCGCTTACCAAAAGGCTCGTGATTCGGCGATATGGGTCCAGTACGGCTTGGCTCCGCACGGAGACTGGAAACTTCACCAGCTCATAACCTATGCCTTTTTACACGGGGGTTTTAGTCACCTGTTCTTTAATATGCTCTGCTTCTTTGCGGTCGCATATATTCTGGAAGATCTGTGGGGGCGAGGGGTGTTTCTCGGGTTCTACCTGCTTGCAGCCGCGGGAGCTTGCATCATTGACCTGATTCAGCCCGGGTCCGTACCCGTAATCGGCGCTTCCGGAGCAATCTCGGCAGTCATGGGGGCATTTCTGATCAGATTGCCGCGCACCAAACTCAAGTTAATGTTCTGGCCGTTCTCCCTGTTGCGGGTGGTCTTACACTTCTTGCTCGGCAGGTCGTGGACTGTGCTCGTTCCCGGCTATCTCTACCTCGCGGCGTTCTTCCTCGTTAACGTGACCGCCTGGTATGTAACGCAAAAAGCGGGCTCTCAGCGCGGCGGTGGAACTGCGTTCTCGGTGCACGTATCTGGCTTTGTTTTTGGCGCCGTGTTCGCCCTCGGTCTCAAGATGACCAAGCTCGAAGAAAAGGTGATCAATCCCAAGCTCGAAGCAAAAGTATCCTTTGCTGCTTCCCCTGTCGTTACCAACGCCCTGGAGCTATTTGATCGCGGCGACCATAGCGGCGCCGAGCAAATGCTGCGGACACATCTGGCAACCAATCCCACCGACGTCAACGCCCTGCTAGCGGTCATCCAGGTCTATGAGCGCATGCAGAATTACGACCAGCTCAACTCGATGTATGGCCAACTGATCCGTCAGCACTTTGCCAACAATGACAAAGAAGCCGCCTTGTATGCCTATGACAACCTGCTTGCCTGTTTTCCGGAGAACCGGGTTGAGGTTCGCCTGCCGCCGCGCGATTGGCTATCCATATGCAGGTATCTGACGGAAGTAAACATGAATAGAGAGGCCGCAATCGAGTGTGAACGCCTCGTAAAAGCTTGTTCCGATGAACCGATGGCGGTGCGGGCGGCCATGCTTGGCGGTGAAGCGGCGCTCAACGCCCAGGACGACAAACTGGCGATGAGGCTTTTCAAGATGGCGTTGGATCGCCATCCAAACCCACCGCTCGCTCTACGTATTGAGGCCGGAATGCAAAAGTGCAGGGTGTAAAAACGCGATCTACTCGATGCGCTTGCCTTCCTTCACGACCAGCGCGATGCGGCTGCGGGGAACGAGGGCGCTCTTTGAGCGCTCGTCCTTGCTGAACAATTCATAACCAAGATTGTCGCGAATATACTGCAGGAAGTTTTCGAATTCGCGCTGCATCTGGTTCATCTTTTCACGCATATTCAGAATGATCTCGACTCCAGCAAGATTGACGCCGAGGTCGCGGGTGAGGTTCAAAATCAACTCGAGACGCTCGACATCCTCTTCCGTGTAGTAGCGCGTCCCCTTGGGCGAGCGGCTAGGCGTGATCAGGCCCTCGCGTTCGTAGAGCCGAAGCGTCTGGGGATGAACGTCATATTGCTCGGCCACTACGCTGATCGTATATTTCTTGTTCTTCGCCTTCTTTACCATGGCTACGCTCTTTGACGCGGTCCTTGTCGTCACCCTTGCTTCCGGTCTTAGTCATACCGCGCTCTTCATCTTGCACGTACTCTATCGCACCGCGCTTTTCATTGGTGAACAGCTTCTCCATGTCCCCGGCCATCCCGCGCAGCATCGCGCCGGACCCCCGCGCCAGGTCGCGCTCGAACTCTTCAACCGAGCGGCGGCGCAGCCGCGCATTATCGCGCGCGAGCGCCCAAAAGGCGAGCCCGATTATACCGAGCACGATCACCCACGGAAACGCCTGCTCCATCACATTGATCGGCTCCCCAGCCTAGTCCAGCCCCATTTCGGCTCGTGGATTCTCCGGGTTGTGCCGTGCGAACCTCTGCAGCAAATCCTTCGTCTCTTCGCTGATCACTTTCGGCAGCGTGATCTTGACTTCAACAAACTGGTCCCCCCGCATCCCGCGCGCCCGCAAACTCGGCGCGCCGCGCTCGCGCAGGCGGAACTTCTGCCCCGACTGTGTCCCCGGAGGTATCCGCAAAAGAGCTCGGCCATCGACGGTTGGAACCTCGATCTTAGCCCCGAGCGCAGCCTCGGGCACAGTTATTGGAACGGTACAGTAGATATTATCGCCTTGACGCTTAAAGTACGGATGGCTTCCGACATTAGCAATGATGTACAAGTCGCCGGCTGAATTGCCTGGGCTTGCACCGTGACCTTTTCCGGGAACTCGGACTCGCGAGCCTGTTTCTACGCCGGCCGGCATCTTTACCGACACCGATTCGCGCGTAAGAAATACCCCCTTGCCCTTGCAGATGGCGCAGGCAGCCCGATCCGCTCCGACGCCTAGCCCGTTGCAGGTGAAACACTTTTCGCCGCGCTCGACCTCGATTTTCTTGGTCGCGCCCGCCATCGCTTCTTCAAACGTGAGCGTAAGCGGGCTCTCGATGTCGGCTCCACGGGCAGATTGATGGGAAGCGCGCGATGCGTCGCCCTTCAGATTGTTAAACAGATCCGAGAGAATGTCGCGGAAGTTCCCGGCGCCAAAATTGGAGAAGTCAAATCCCGCGGCGCTGGGCGCCGCGCCCGCCGCTGGCTGATCGGAGTAGTAGCCAAAGCGGTCGTAGAACTCGCGCTTCTTTGGATCTGACAGAATCTCAAACGCCTCGGAAATGCGTTTGAATCGTTCTTCGGAATCCGCATCACCGGGATTGACATCAGGATGGTGCCGGCGCGCCAGCCGCCGGTAGGCCTTCTTAATATCGTCCCCCTTCGCGGAACGCGGAATGCCCAGGATTTTGTAGTAGTCGTGGTTGACCGGCATGCCAGATAGCGCGGAGCCGGGCGCGACGGGCGGCAGATCCACGCCGCCCACCACACCCGGCCCTGTATTCCTCACTTCTTGTCTTCGACGTCGACGTACTCTGCGTCAATTACGTCGTCCGACCCTCCGCTGCCGCTGCTTCCGGCCGCGGCCCCAGCGGCGCCGGCTCCTGCGCCTGCGCCGGGTTGGCCTCCGCCTTGCGCGGTCTGTTGATACATGATCTCGGCCAGCTTGTGAGATGACTTAACCAATCGATCGTAGGCGCTGTTGATTTCGCTTACGTCGGTGGAATCAAGCTTGCCCTTGGCCGCCGCTATTGCGGACTCGATGTCGCTCGCCGTGCCGGAATCGACCTTGTCGCGATGTTCCGACAGCGTCTTCTCGGTCGAGTAGATCAACCCGTCTAACTTGTTATGCGCTTCGATGCGCTCGCGCTCCTGCTTGTCCTCTTCAGCATGCGATTCGGCATCGCGCATCATCCGGTCTATTTCTTCCTTCGACAGTCCCGACGAGGCGGTGATGGTGATCTTCTGCTCGCGCCCTGTGCCCAGATCTTTCGCCGAGACGTTGACGATGCCGTTCGCATCGAGATCGAACGTGACTTCAACCTGGGGAACGCCGCGCGGCGCGGGAGGTATGCCGATCAAGTGAAATCGGCCCAGGGTGCGATTTTGTCCCGCCATTGAGCGCTCCCCTTGGAGGACATGCACTTCAACTGAAGTCTGACTATCTGAAGCCGTCGAGAAGATCTCCGACTTGCGGGTCGGAATCGTCGTATTGCGATCGATCAGCTTGGTAAAGACGCCTCCGAGGGTCTCGATCCCGAGGCTCAAGGGCGTGACGTCCAATAACAACAGATCCTTTACCTCGCCGCCAAGCACGCCCGCCTGAATCGCGGCCCCAACTGCCACCACCTCGTCCGGATTGACGCCCTTGTGCGGCTCGCGGCCAAAAAACTCTTTGACCATCTGCTGCACCTTGGGGATGCGCGTCGACCCGCCGACGAGCACCACTTCGTGAATCTGATTGGCCTTCAAAGCGGCGTCCTCCAGGGCTGCCCGGCACGGTCCCATCGTCCTTTGCAGAATGTCCTCGACCAACTGCTCGAACTTAGCGCGATTCAACTTCATGACCAGGTGCTTGGGCCCCGCCTGATCAGCGGTGATAAACGGCAAATTGATCTCGGTCTCCATCGTGGATGAAAGTTCGATCTTGGCCTTCTCCGCCGCTTCCTTGAGTCGTTGCAGAGCCATCTTGTCTTTCGATAAGTCGATGCCCTGGTCCTTTCTGAACTCCTCGATAATCCAGTCGATGATCCTCTGGTCGATGTTGTCGCCGCCGAGGTGCGTGTCTCCGTTCGTCGATTTGACTTCGACTACGCCTTCACCCACTTCAAGTATCGATACGTCGAAGGTGCCGCCGCCAAAGTCGAATACAGCAATGGTCTCGTCCTTTTTCTTGTCGAGACCGTAGGCCAGCGCCGCCGCAGTCGGCTCATTGACAATGCGCATAACCTCTAGTCCAGCGATCTTGCCGGCATCCTTGGTCGCTTGCCGTTGAGAATCGTTGAAGTACGCCGGGACCGTGATAACCGCCTGAGTGACCTTCTGTCCCAAATAATCTTCAGCCGCCTGCTTCAGTTTTTGCAGAATCATTGCCGAGATCTCTGGGGGCGACCAATCCTTGCCGCCAGCAACAATGCGCACATCGTTGCCTGCCTGCGTGACTTTATACGGGACCATCTTCATTTCCTCGGAGACTTCTCCGAACCGGCGTCCCATAAAACGCTTGATCGAATAAATGGTGTTCTCTGGGTTCGTCACGGCCTGGCGCTTAGCGACTTGCCCAACGAGTCGATTCCCATCCTTCGTGAAAGCAACCACCGAGGGCGTCGTTCGGGCTCCTTCAGCGTTGGTGATTACAACAGGCTCTCCGCCTTCCATTACCGCCACCACCGAGTTAGTAGTTCCCAAATCTATTCCGATTATCTTGCTCATACACTCGCCTCCGTTCTAGTAGTACGCCTTATAATAATACCTGAGTCAATCATTGTCAAGTTTATCTCCCTTGGACTTCTTAGTTTTCCCTTCTCCCTGACCGGTCACGCCCGCGCGCAGAATCCGCAGGCCAATCAGATAGTACTCACCCGCCGACACCATCACCGAAACGATAACGATGGCATACGCGATTGGCAGCAGAAACAGCAAGACGCCAAGGCTATGGAACGCCAGGAAGACGACGATCAGGCCTAGTTCCAAAAGGGTATTTACTTTGCCTGACCAGGACGGCTTAAACTCGGAAAAACCAGCCTTGACATAAATGATCAGTGATCCAAGAAGTATCGCCAAGTCCCGCAAGATCACTATCCCCGCAACCCACACTGGGATTGCGGGGAGGCCGGAGTGAGGAATCGCCATAACAATGAAGGATGCGGTCACCAGCAGCTTATCTGCAAGTGGATCGAGTATTTGCCCGATGTACGACTGTTGGTTAAACGTGCGTGCAACATAGCCATCGGCGAAATCGGTGAGGCTTGCGGCAAAAAACACCGCAAGAGCCAAGCCGTATCTTCCGCCGTGCGCCAGGACAATGAAGGGGAGGATGAGCGCGATCCGCACAAGCGTAAGGAAATTTGCGACGGTCCACGGTCCTGGCCGGTGGTGGCCGGAAGATTGAGGCTCTTTCGACAGGTTTTGATGGCTATTTTTGAGCATCTTGTAGCGAGCGATTATAGTTAGCCGCCCCGGTCCTGACAACCATGGCCTTGCTGCGCGATTAGGCCCGATTTTCACACTATGAGCCATCGCTCAGAGGTCTAGATGACCCAAAGACATGTTGCAAAATGATTGCGACAAGTCTTGCGAATTTGTTGTAGTCAAAGGAGATATCTTGATCTTGACCACCGTTCACAGTACGATTTTATCTAGGTCAAGAACGCTAAGCACTCTCTTGCCCCCAAGAACGAGCAAAGGTCTAGGATAACGGAGAATCATCATTTGAAATGTTCCTTTACGGGTAGTTTTAGTCGGAAGCAGGCCAAAATCTTCTTCAGGTTTTCAATTGTAGGACTGGTCCTCGGGGTCGTCCTAGTATTGCACGGACGCGTAACTGCGCCGATCGTAGGCGCCGCAACGGAAGAGCCGGCGAGGGTTCAACCTCCAGATCCCCTCCCTTCCACCGGATACGCGAATATCGACGGGATCATCGCCGCGGCCGCCACGAAATATGGCGTTGATCCCAGGCTCGTCTTTTATGTCATGCGCCAAGAGTCACAGTTTAGGCTGAACGCGAGATCGCCGAAGGACGCCTATGGGCTGATGCAGATCATCCCAGCCACGGCTGAGAGATTCCATGTGCGCAACCCCCTCGATCCAGGGCAGAACGTTGACGGCGGAGTTCGCTATTTGCGATGGCTCTTGGAGGCATTCGCCGGCGACGTTAAGTTAGCGCTCGCCGGGTACAACGCGGGCGAAGGCGCCGTCAGGAAATGCGGCAATAGAGTACCAAACATTAAGGAAACGCAAGACTATGTCCGAAAAATAAGCGCAGCCTACGGCAAAAGCTATCATCCGCTGCTCAGTCCCCAACAGGCTCACGTCGCGTTCTGCGGCGCCCCCGAGCGCGGCGAATAGCGTACCGAAATGTTCGAACATCCTGTCAGGGCCGACGGTCCACCACTAGGCGACGCCCCCGGCCAGGGGGCGCCGCTGGCGGAATCGCGCGCCTTGATGTCCGCGTTGACTCGATCACTATTCCGCCATTCGGGTTTGGATCAGATTCCTCAGTAGCGCGTCCTCAAAGTCCGCGTCGGTGCGCAGCATCGTGTACGCAATTCCGGCTGAGCGGCTGAACATCTGCAAACCGTTTGTTAGACTGTCCAAGGCTTTACGGTAGGCGTCCACCACCCGGGCATTCGCCGTCAACTCGCGGGTCTCGCCGGTCTCGGAATCAACGAGAAGGAGGTCTCCGATTATGTCGGGGTTGAGCTCTTCCGGAGCGAGCGTCTGAATCAGATTCAGGCTGTATCCTCTACGGACCAAAAGCCTCATTTCCTTGCGGAAGTCGGTGCGGTCGAAAAAGTCTGAGATTACAAACACTATGCCCGGGCGGGGGTTGAGCTGTTGATAGCTCCCAAGCACGGCGCGCAGGTCTGTGGCCTTTTCGGGTTTTGGCGATCTTGGAGAGATCACAGGGCGTTCGCCTCCCTGATCCACAGGATTTATCGGCCCCCCACGCAAAGGTCTGGGAGTTGCGCCGTCGCTGCCGCCGATGCCGTCGAGAAACGTTAGCAGGGCGTGGAGGCAGCCGCGTCCGCGGAGGGGGCGACATCGCGCCCGAATGCTCGCGTCAAAGGTCATTATACCGACGCGATCCAGACTATAGAGCCCCAGGAACGCCAACGCCGCCGCGGCGCGTCGGGCAAAATCGAATTTCTCGACGGGGGCGCCGAAGCGCATCGAGGCGCTCCCATCAATCAGGATGTCGATTCGGATGTCCTCCTCTTCAATGAATTGCCGGAGCATAAGGCGGTCCAACCGCGCATAGATGCTCCAGTCAACATGCCGGAAATCATCACCGGCCTCGTATTTTCTAAAGTCTGAGAATTCTACTGAGGAGCCCCGCCGGGTTGAACGGCGCTCACCCCGCATGATGCCAGGGAAGGCGCGGCGCGCCTGTATTCTGAGGCGTTCCAGCCTGAGCAGGAATTCCGGGTCGAGGAGCGTAGCTGGTCCATCCTTCATTCCACAAACCCCCGGGGTCGCTCATCCTGGACTGCGATAGCTGTCGACTGCCGGCAACCTTGCGGCCTACTGGCGTGTGATCCACTATCGTTCTACGATAGCGCCCGGCCGGCGGAGAGCGATTCCAGGACCTCGTCAAGGATTGAATCGGGAGCCATATTATCAGCTTCAGCCTCGAAATTAAGAATCAGCCGATGACGGAGGGCCGGTTTTGCCACCGCAACAATGTCGGTCGAACTCACATTGTAGCGACCGGCGAGCAGCGCCCGGGCCTTCGCGGTAAGAACCATCGCCTGCGCGCCGCGGGGGCTAGCCCCGAAGCGCACGTATTGCCGCACACATTGCGGGGCGTGATCGTCACTGGGATGCGTCTTCAAGAGCAGGTCGGCAACAAATTCCTCAACGTGGGGGGCGATGATCACCTCGCGCACCAGTTTGCGCATCTCAGCCAGATCATCGGGCGACATGGTCACTTGGGCGCTCTGAGCGTCTTGCGTTGTCGTTCGCCGCAATACCTCGATCAATTCCAAACGCTTAGGGTAGTTGATGAGCAATTTAAAGATGAAGCGGTCCAACTGCGCCTCAGGCAGAGGATACGTGCCTTCCATTTCGATAGGGTTTTGGGTGGCGAGCACAAAAAAGACATTGTCCAGTCCATAGGTTTCGCCGCCCACAGTCACCTGACGCTCCTGCATCGCTTCAAGCAGTGCGGATTGGGTTTTCGGCGTGGCCCGGTTGATTTCGTCGGCAAGCAAGAGGTTCGTAAACACCGGGCCGCGCTGAAAACGAAACCGCTTCTCGCCCCTCTCCCCCTCGACGATGATGGTGGTCCCGACGATGTCCGCGGGCATAAGGTCGGGAGTGAACTGAACCCTCCCGTACCGCAGGCCCATCGCGTCGCCCAGGGTCCGTACGAGTAAAGTCTTTCCGAGGCCCGGCGCGCCCTCCAGCAAAACGTGTCCGCCCGCCATCAAGGCAAGCAGCGTGGCCTCCACTACATCCTCGTGGCCAACGATTACGCGCGCGATCTCCACGCGAAGGGCATTGAACTTGCCGACGTATTCGTCGACGCGCCTTTTGATGTCGCCAAGCGTCTGCATAAGAAAACAGTGAAGAGTGAAGAGTGACAAGTGACAAGCAAGAGGGATCAGTCGGGGCGTCTCTTGACGGCTAAAGCACTAGAATCACTCCGGAAGACTTCGCCACGAGGAGGCATCACCCTTCATCCTCATCCCTTCAACCGTCACCACGGCATCTTCAGGCGGACGATGTCCTTCATCTGCACTAAATGGTTAAGGTCGTTGCCCTTGATCTGCCGGTTGGTTACGAATTCCTCGATCGATAGCAGGCCAGCGGCTTCATGCATTCCGGCCCGAGACCACTCTGCCGGAGGCGCCGCTTCGAGCGTTGCTATGGTCTGCGCCCGTAGTGTTTTGAACTCGGCTAACGCCGCGCGCGCATCCTGGTTGATGTAATCGCGTTCGGCCGCGAGCCGGTCCTGGTCAACGTTCGGCAGAAAAGGGGTCTCTTCGCTAAGCATCCTCGTGTACCGGGCCAAGTAGGACTCGCACTCCATGTCGCGCAGGTGACACATGATCTCTTTTATCGACCACTTGTTTGGAATCGGGCGCCACCGCAATGTTTCTTCGTCAAGGTCCTGCAAAAGGTCATCCAACTCGTTTGGCAACGATCTCAAATTCCACAAGATTCTGTCCTTGTCTCGCTGATCCATAGATCTGCTCTCCCGCGGGTTGCCGAGAATTCTTAATTCCTAATTTTAATTAGAGGGCTGTTTCTTTGACTCTGGATTAATCGCGTCGAAGTACCCACGCACCACTGAACGAAGGCGCGGCGGGGCCTGGCTGCGATCAACTGAGCGCTCCGCTTCGCGCCGGTATTGAGGATAAACGGACGAATAAGGCGTACGCACTGCTCCCCCCGAAGCCTTAGTCGGGAGATAGAGGTATTCTCCTCCATTTCCTCTCTGCAGTTTTCCGGAAAGGTTCGCTTCCCTGCCGCGCCCGCTGCCTTTCTCGCCGGCGCCATTTGGCCCAGGCAAGGGGCCGGAGCCCGTGGTGACCTGGCCGCCCAACCCTCGGGAGTTCCTTCCGTTGGCGCGGCCCTGATCTCGGCGCTGACCCTGATCGGATCTCTCGCGATCTGGGCGTGGAAGGCCGTTCAGCTCCCCCCTTGCCGCCATTTCATTCCCGATCGCTTTTAACTGCCTCCCGATCCCGGCGATCGTATCTCGAGCCTGCTGATTCTCCATTAATAGACGCGCCGCCGATTCCAGTTCCTGCCTAACCTTCTCCTGGCTTAACAGGTCGCGCGCTACCTGCTCCAGTTGCTCCGAATTCACCTGGCGGGCCAGTTGCGCCACCGACTGCAGAAGCTCTTTCGATTGAGCGATCTTCTCGAGATCCTTGGCGAGAAATTCGGCGCCTTTTTGCAGTTGGCGAATGTCGTCTGGAGTCAGTTCATGGTTGCGCAGCTTCGCCGCCTCGTCCAATAGCTGGTCCGACAACTTCGGCAACGCTTTGATAGCCTGATCGGTCACGACATCAGGGAGCGCTTTGGACAAATCCGGGAGGGTCGCTGGAAGCTGAGGTGGATTTGCATCGGAGGGCGCCCCTTGGACCGACGCCGCCTCGGGCGACCTGGCCTGAGCGTTCTGCGCTGATTGAGACGGGGGGGAGGCTCCGGTCGACTCCGCCGCCCTTTTCTCGTCTGAAGCTGATTTCAGAGCTGCATTCACAGCGTCCCCCGCGCCGGCTTGATCAGCCTTGCCCTGCACGGTAGGCGATTTCGCGCGGTTGGACGGCAATCTCTCGCCACTCGAACTAGCTTCTCTCGTTGCAGGCTTACCGTTCGGCGGTTCTGCCTCTTCTTTTGTCTTCAGCTTCCCCCCGTCGCTACTCGGCTGATTATCGGCGCGCGGTTGGCCCGGGTCGAGCCGACGCGGGGCGGCAACGTCAGACGCCGACCTATTGGCGCCCGCTAGTGTTTCATCCGGTTGGCCAGAGGGGTCATGCTTGGCATTGATGCGATTTGAAGCGCCTGCCGCGCTCGCGTCCGCGAGTGGCGTATCCCCATCAGCCCGGCCGGGCCGTGAGAAGCTGTCGCCGCGTTTCTTGGCGGGGGAGACCAGAGCGGGTTGCAGCCTCTGTTGAGCCAACTCAACAATTTCCGGAGCGCGCGTGCTCGCCAGTTCGTCTCGCCTTTGCCGGATTCGCTCTCCCAAAGCGCTGAGCTTGCGCAACGCCTCTGGCCGCGATATTGCCGCCCGCCGAAACGAGCGGCCCAGATCCTCTTGCTCCTTGGCAAGCAATGACGTTGCGGCGCCGGTCGGAATAGACTCCTGCAACTCGAGAGCGCTGCTTTCGAGCTGTTCACCCGCCGTTTCGATGTCGGCGCGCGCCTCTGCCGCCTCGCGCGCGACTGGAGAACTGCGTTGTGGAATCATAAAGACGGTTGCGAGCGCAAGCGTTCCGACCAGTCCAAGCGCATGCCGACGCTTGATCGCGAAAGGCAGCACTCGGGACGCCGCGACGTCTCCTACACGCATGGAGGCGTCAAGCACTAACGCCTCCTCTATGGTAGTAAATGGTCCCTCGCGCACCAATATCGCTCGCGCTGTCGCAACCCGGTCTTCAAGCTTTAGTCTACTATCAATAAGGAAGGCGGCATCCTGCCCGGTCGCGAAACGCCTAGCCCAGCGCGCCAGGGAAACCGCAGCCGCTACGGAGAAGATCGCGGCAAACAGAATCCAGATTGGCATCAGTGGGGCGCGCAACCGAAAGTACAGGAGGATCGCCGCCGAGAGCGGTCCGACGACGAGCAAAGCCCGCGCGATCTCGTCGACCAAGGCGATGAGGCGTTGACGCCACATCACTTCCCGCTCGATCCTTCCAAGTCTGCGCTCCGCCTCGATCATATCCAATTCCGTACGCGCTCCAATCTCTTTAGGCTAAGAAACAGGCTCGCCCCAGTCAACAACAGATAGAATATCACCTGGCTTACCCACACTGAAACACCGTGCAGCCATACATTCGCGGGAATCGGAATGCCCGGCATCAGCGAAGCGATGGCCGCGAACGGGTTGGTCCGCAGGAGCAAGAAAACGATATTCATAAACCCTTGCGACGGCGCCCCACTAAAGCTCCCGGCCAGGGCTGTGAAGAACAGGGCCAACGCAGGCAGGCCCGCAACCAGGATGATGACAGCCAGTATGCCGGTCAACTGCGCCAGGACGCCGCGGCGAATCAAGGTTGACCAGAGGAAACTGGCCGAGCAAAACGTGACGCCAGCCACAAGCATTATCAGATAAGAAATGGCGATATCCTTCAGCGCGACGCCGCCAAGCGAGTAGGTGAGCGCCATAAGCGGCAGCGAGCCGAACAGCGTCAGCACAAGATAAGAGAGCGCTGCGCCGACTTTTCCGAAGAGAATCGTCGTCGGCCGCGCTAGCGACGCCACGAGCAAATCAAACGTCTGCTGTTCGCGCTCTGACGAAATGGCGCTTGCAGAGAACGTCGGGGCCATCAGGCAGATCAGCCCCATTTGGACGTAAACAAGAACCGGCGTCAATATGGAGCCTGCCTGATTGACAAGACTGTCGGGAGCATTCTTCACGAGCACGACGTAAATGAGACCGAGGATCAGGCTCAACACCAGGACATAGCCGGTTAAGACGAAGAACGCACGTTTGCCGCGCATTCGGGTGCGCATCTCTTTAACGAGAATTGGATTCAGAACAACTGCGTTCATATCCTGTTGCCGGCTTTCGCGCGAACTTGCCCGCTCTTTTCAGGGCTTCGCGCCGTCAAGCGATCACTCCACGTGTGACTTTGAGGAAGATATCCTCGAGATCAGCGCCGACCGGAGTGAAGCCGAGGATGCGGACGCCGCGCCCGATAAGATAGTCGAGCAATTCGTCTATGTCGTCCGCATGCCCGGCGAACTCGGCGCGTAGTACTCTTCCGTCGCAGGTTGTTCGCGGAACCTCGGGTCGTTCCGCGAGCGCCTCCAGCGCCAACGCCGGATCGCCCTTCACGGTGATTTCAATAACCAGGTTTCCAGTTAGCCTGGACGTTATCTCATCAATTCTGCCCGCAGCGAGCAAATGGCCGGCTTCGATGATTCCGATTGAGGTGCAGAAATCAGCGAGCTCCGTCAGTATGTGCGACGATACCAGCACGGTCTTGCCCATCCTGCATAATTCGCGAATGAGTTCCCGGATTTCAATGCGCGCGTGCGGGTCGAGGCCCGAAGCCGGTTCGTCCAGGAGCAACACTTCCGGGTCGTGAAGCAGCGTTTTCGCCAAACAGAGCCGCTGCTTCATACCCCTGGAGAGGCTCATCACCTGCGAGTCCCGCTTCACGCCCAGGTCGGTAAGGTCAAGCACATCGGCCGTGGCGCGTTTGCGTTGCGCCGGGGGGAGTTTATAGAGCGCGGCGAAGTAATCCAGATACTCCCACACAAGCAAATCTTCATATACTCCAAAGCTGTCGGGCATATAGCCGATGAGGCGCCGGACTTCATAGGGCTCCTTTTCAACGTCGAGCCCGCCGATGCTGAGCTTCCCCTGCGAGGGCAGCATAAGCGTCGCCATCATCTTAATCGTCGTGGTCTTACCCGCCCCGTTGGGCCCTATGAATCCAAATACCTCGCCCCGGCCGATCTCCAAACTGACATCGTTGACGGCCGGAAAGGAACGATAGTATTTGCTTACATTTTCAAGCTTAATCATTGTTTAGCCGTTTTGGCCGGCAACGAATCGGCGCCTTCTGTAACGGGCCCAACATCAGACTTCCAAATCAAAGTTGAATGACATATAGTGATTTGCTGTGCTGCTTCGACGAGCCATGAAATTCCATTCTACTACGACTCTGATCAATAAATCCGATCAGCAATGGACGTTGAAGCTTCCTGCCAGCCAGCGCTAGCTGAGTGCTTTGAAAAAAGCCCTGCGTGAAAGCGGCATCCCCTCCGATCTCGCGATCCAGGATGCCAGCCATGCTCGAGAACAGCCCTTCCTCCTCGCTTCCCGCCTGCAATTGCGATGAATACCAGGTTGTAAAGGCTGTTGTGTACGGCGCCAGGCTGTTCAACGATACGCGCTTCTCTTCGCGCGCGCCAAGGTCGATCACATCCGATATGCCATCGCTGCTCAGGTATACGACGCGGGCAATTGGCGCGCCGGTAAGGTTCTGGATGTCAATGGTCGAAGCCGCCGCCGAATTAGCTCCTGGGGCCGCAGGTCCCCCGCCAGGATGCTCCGTGACCGTAATCACAGGCGATGCGCTCTCCTCAACGGCGCGGACCTGGAATTCGGCCGACGTCCACGTCGTCATTGGACAGCGCAGTAGGAGACCTTTTGCATTGCGCTCCGTCTCAATGTCTCCAGTAAATAAAGAGCCGGGGCCCCGGGAATTGCTAAGGTCGTTGACATAACACGAGGGGCCCGCGACACTCATCTCCTGCGTGCCCTTCGAGCTGGGCATTATCATCAGCCCGCCAGTGCTGCGCGCCAGGTTGTCGCGTTGGAACACTTCGACGATCGATGCTTCGCTCTCTATCGAGTCGCCGCCTCGACTGATCTGCGCGATGGAAACGCTGACCAGGGTGAATAGAATCACAACGGCGGGAATCGTCAACCACGCCAAATCCGTCTTTCGCATCCACCGCAACACCAGATAGTTGAGCGGTCCAACCAGGAGAACGTACAGCGCCAGGAACAGCAAGAAGTACCGTGTGGAAGGGGGAGCTATGCGGGCCAGACGATAAAGGAAGCTCTGAATGCCCGAACTCGGGCCGCGCCCTCCCATCCAATTGGAATGTCGTGTCTTTGTATCCGCCGCCGGCATCAAAACATCGGTCCAAAAATCTTTGGCGCCGACCCAGGCGCGATACACGCTAAGCTTCGGATTGAATGCCACAAACCGCACCAGCCCGCTTCCATAGAAGCGTTCGGCGACGATCGGCTTGCTGTCTGTTCCAACCAACACGCGCGCCCCTTGCCGCAGTTGCGCCAACAAAAGCGGCAACGGCGCGTTTCCTCCGAATCCCCCGTAGAGATCGGTCAACTGCGATGACGGCTCCGATGCGGCGGAGCCTTCGGCCTCTACCGGCAACATCGCGTCCAGCCCGGTCGAGCGCAATCCCGCGCCATCAACCGCTCCAGTCACGACAAGCAAGCCTCCTGAAGCGATCCACAACTTGAGCGCGCGGGCCTGCTCTTCGGTCAACTGGCTCAAGGGAGCGTCACCTAGGACCACAACATCAACAGGATCAAACGAAACAAATTCCCGGGGCAAATCGTCCGCGCTGATCGTAACCGGATGCGCCGACATCCTCGGCTGGTACGCCGGCGCGCCGGGCCGCTGACGGCCTGGTTGGTTCGGAGGAGTCGGAGGGGCGCCCGCCCCGGTTCCCGGGCCGGGATTGCCCTGGCTGCCTGCCGGCCCCGCGGCCTGTCCGCCGGTTTGCTGACCCGCTCCGGTGCTCGCCCGATTAACCATGGTGAACGGTTCGCGATTCGGAGTTCGAACAATCTCAGCCGAGTTGATCACGTTCAGCGCGGTCGAATCCGAATCGAGAACAGCAATCTCCAATTGATCGCTCATCCCATAGCTGCGGTCCACTGCGATGGTCAACTCCGCGACTGTGTCCTGGCCCTGCATCAGTCGCACAATTGGGCTCTCGCCAGAATTCAAGTACGCGGCAATTTCATGCAGTTGCCGCGAGCCTGTCGGCAGCGTCACCTCTTTTATGAATTGCCGCCCTTGAGAAGTTGGCGTGCGAGGCGACTCGGAATAGACCATCAAGCGCCCGCTAATTGGCGGCCCCTGGTTCACCAGTGTGATTCTGAACGGGACCCAGCACCCGGTCCAATTGCTTACCGTGAGCTTCCCAAATCCAGCCGTGACGCTCATATCGAGGCTCTGGCTGTGAAAGACTCCTGGCTCTCCCCCAGAATTGTCCTGGGCCATCACATTGCGATCCGGTCCGTACGTCAATGACGCCAATGCCAGAGTGAATAGGATGATTGAAACTGCGATCCGCCGCTTAGCCATTAACCCTCATGGTCGGCGCGCCCTCCCCGAATGAGCCAACCCCGCGCAATTACGAGATCCACGAAAAGCCTTGCGTTTGGAGCGCCGCCAAAGCTGGCCAGGCTCAAGAAGAGCGACTCGAGAGGTCATACGCCAACTACCATACGATTCAGTAAAGACAAAGTTCCGGTCGCACCGTATGCGCACTCCCTGCTCAAGGGTCAACACGTCCTTTTGCGCTGCAGGCTTGAGTACTCAGCACACGCTGCCGCAAAGGGTATTGCGCGTTCCGCTGCTGGCGACCGAGTACTCCAAGATGCTAAATTACCTGCGAAGGATGCACAGCCGGAGACAATTCTGATGAAATTCGCGACCATAGCGATTCATGCTGGCCAGGAACCCGATTCGGCGACCGGCGCCGTGAGCGTCCCCATTTATCAAACCTCCACCTATGCTCAGGAGGGCCTTGGCAAGCACAAGGGTTATGAGTACGCCAGAACGCAGAATCCGACCAGACTGGCGCTCGAAGCCAATCTGGCGGCTCTGGAAGGCGGCGCGGCGAGCTTTGCATTCGCATCCGGTATGGCTGCAATCCATGCAGTGATGACTCTGCTGCAGGCCGGCGACCACGTGGTGGTAAGCGACAACACCTATGGCGGCACTTTCCGGTTGTTCGACAAGATCCTCAAGAAGTTTGGCCTTGCTTTCACCTATGTTGACGCCCGTGAACCACACCTGGTGGAAGAAGCGGTGCAGCCAGAGACTCGAATGGTCTTCGTCGAGACCCCAACCAATCCTGTAATGTCACTCGTCGATATTGCCGCGGTGGCCGAGACGACGCGAAGGCGGGGGATTCGGCTTGTAGTGGACAACACCTTTATGAGTCCCTTCTTCCAGCGTCCGCTCGAACTCGGCGCCGATATCGTCGCCCATTCCACCACGAAGTACCTCAATGGGCATAGCGACAGCATCGGCGGAGCGCTGATTCTCAATGATAAGGAAGACATCCTGCGGCTCGCCTTCATCCAAAACGCGGCCGGCGCGATCCTTTCTCCGATGGACTCGTGGCTGGTGATGCGAGGGACCAAGACCCTTGCGGTCCGAATGAGGCAACACGATGGGAACGGGCGACTCGTGGCCCAGTTTCTAGCGGAGCATCCGCGGGTCAAGAAAGTCTACTATCCAGGTTTGAAATCGCATCCTCAGCACGAACTCGCCAAACGACAGATGGCTGGCTTTGGCGGCATGCTCTCCTTTGAAACGGGTTCATTGAAGAATGCGAAAGGCGTCCTGGAAGCGGTGCGCCTCTGCACTCTCGCGGAGTCTCTCGGGGGAGTCGAGACGCTGATCTCGCACCCGGCGACGATGACGCATGCCTCTGTTCCTGAGGTCGAGCGCAACCGCCTCGGGATCACCGATGGATTGGTGCGCATCTCGGTCGGAATCGAAGATGCAGAGGATATAATTGCGGACCTGGATAACGCCCTTGCCCACCTTGATCGGTAACTTTCAATTTCGACATGGAAAACCTGAGATGAGGCAGCAATTGGCCGCTCCCGATATTGCGATTCGGCGGAAAATCCATCATAATCAGCCCCAACCTGGTGATCAGTGTCTATACGATAGAGAAAATCACGAAAGGAAGCAGAGCGGTTGCAGGAGTTTACGGTATCCTTCTGATTGCGCCAGTTGATTCAATCTATGTCGGACGAAGCCGCATTTGCTATCGCAGCGTACGCCAAGAGCCATGTAGGGGTTGTGCGCGCGGGTAACGAAGACAACTTCTTAGTGCTAAATCTGTCAACTGCGGATACCTGGACTCCGGACACGGTTCACGGCCAGCCTGCGGCAAACCTCACCACGTTTCCCCAAAGCCACTATGGGTCACTGATCGCCGTGACCGATGGAATGGGCGGGGCGCTGGCGGGCGAGGTCGCAAGCCGCCTGGCCGTCGAATCGGTGCGCGATCGCATGCTCGAGCTTCAGGCGAGCCCAACCTATTCCAGGCTGCCGTTTCACGAGCGCTTGCGTCTTGCGATCGAGCTCGCCAACCTGTATGTCTACCAAATGAGTCTAAAGCGGCCGGACTGCGCAGGAATGGGCGCGACATTCACAGCGGTCGGGCTTTATGGCTCCGCCGCATATTTCGGCCAGGTCGGAGACAGCCGCGCGTACCTCGTTCGCAACGGCGAGGTAAAACAAATCACGCGGGATCAGTCGCTCGTCGGCCAGTTGGTCGAAGCCGGACACATAACCGAAGAGGAAGCTGAACGCCACACCTATAAGAATGTGATATTGCAAGCTCTGGGAGCCGCCCCGCAGATCAATGTCGTGATCGACCGCGTTCCACTTCGCGACCTCGACATCCTGGTGCTCTGCAGCGATGGCCTTTCCAATAAGATTCGCAATGAGGAGATACGCGAACGCGTAGAGGCGGCGCCCTCGCTTAAGGACGCTTGCGATGTCCTCGTGGACCTGGCGAATCAACGTGGCGGCGAGGACAACATCACGGTGCTTATCGCACAGGTGACGGGCGGTAAATTGAAACCTGCTGAGGCCGTTGACCCCAACGCGACGGCGCCCATCAATGCGGCAAATCGCAGCTCGGACCGCTGGGGCGCGGAAACGATCCCTCGCGATCCGTCCCTGCCGCGCGAAATCGACGTCAATCTACTCGACGACGAGGAAGAGACCATCCCGCCGACGGAAAAACTGGACGATACGCTTTAATCGAGACTCCTAGCAGGTCACGTCCCGGAAAGCCCGCGCTACCCAACACACCGCCATCTGGCTGCCTTCAAAGGTTGCCTGCATTGGTTCCAGTTCCATAATAGAACCGCTTATAGGACAGGATTGTTGGACTGTTCGTCTGAGCGCTTACCTTTGGAACGCCTGTCGGGCCTCCAGCGTCGACCACGTATCCAGGGTAAAAAGGCGGCGCTTTCTGTCCCTGATCATACCGGTGATCCCAGATGCCTTTGTACAAATAGCCGTGGATCATCGAACCATCATAGACGCCCATATTGTCATAGTTGCTGGATTGGGCGCCGCCCACCAAGTTGAAGTTGCCGCGATTGGGGCCCGTCGGCCAGTCCGTCAGATCGCCTTTGATGCGCCCCCCGAATGCCCTGCCGTCAGGGCCAACGATTGGGCTGCCATCTGGGTTTTTCAGTTGGAACGCGGCCATCGAGGCGTTTACGGTGACATTATTCGGGGCGCGCCCGTCTTCGGGAACGATGATGTTGCCGCCCGAGGCGTAGATCCCCAGCAAGTTTCCGGCGTCCTGATTGATAGGGTTTCCGGACGCGTCAACGACAGGAGTCTCATAGACCAGATCGCCAGTTATCGTGACGTTCCCGCCGGTTACCGGCGTAGTCCCGCTCGGATTGGGGACTCCGCCCGCCGTAACCGTCATGGCAAAATTGGAGTCGATTGCCGGAATCGGCTGGCCGCTGTTGTCCCTTCCAGGACCGTGCAAGGAGTTGATGTCTCCGTACACATACAATGAAGCCGCGGAGCGATTACCCTGCTGCACGATGGAGCGATCTTTGGGCACGCCGCGCAAAGTAGTTGTTCCGTTGCCGGCATCTATGGTCGTCGTGCCTGCATCAATGTTGATGACGACAGTTGTGATCTGCAGTCCTTGCCGGATTCTAATTATTTCACGGTTGCCCGAAGGATCGGCGCTTAAGGTCATTTCATCGACGCTCCCCATCACGTAAAGGCCGCTTCCCGAGAAGTTCTCGCCATCGGATGGCACGTAAACTCCCTTAGCCAGGGTGGGCGTAGTGCTGGTCGGGTCCTTCGGCTCCGCTAGCGGCGCGCCCAGGTCGGAAGCGAGACGAAGCCCAGTATGAAGATCGCCATCAGTCGGCGGGCCAGCGGACAGGGCATAGCCTCCGTCAAGCACGGCGCGCGCCTGGTCAAACGCGTTGCCCACGGGCGGTATCGCCTGGACCCCGCGGTCGAATCCGGCGAGGAATTGCGGAGCCACGAGAACGCCATCCACGACTTCCGAATTGGCGTCGACCGGAGGCGGCGGGTTCCCCGCGCCGTACCGGTAGTAACTTGCATCTCTGTAGGCCTGGGTAACGTAGCCATGAAACACAGGCGCGTCTGAACCGTCAGCGGGCGTCCAAAATCCTAACCGCTCGTTCGAATGCACCCGCCCTGTGAAGCGGTCCCCTGGGCCAAATCCCTGGTAGATGAATGGCGCGACCGGGTTGTACGGATCGAAATGGTCAAGGAACAGAGCGAACTCGGAAAAAGTCCCAACGCGCAGGCCGCCGCCGCTGCCCTGGACAAGGAGCTTGAAGTTGAGCACCCCCTCCTCCACCAGCGTCACCAAACCGTTGAGCCCCGAGATGCCTTCGCCGACCGACTGCATCTTGTAAGAAACCACATAGGTCTCGATCTGACCTAGATTAGGGTAAAGCGGATTGAGGAGTTGCACTCGGTTCCACGCGTGCGCCGGATCGCCGTCATTCGTTGGAAAGGGCGCCTGAAAGTTCGTGATTGCAACCGACGTCTTATAGGCGGCGTTGTTTGGAAACGCTTCTCTTTGGTTGAGCGCCTGCTGCGCGGCCGTGACGAAGTTGCCCTGGTTTAGGGTCGGTTGGCCTGCCACAATCACCGGGGGGTTGGGTAGAGAGGCGAGGACAAACTGGTTGCTTCGCAGCACGCGATGAAGATTGTTAATTCCCGCTTCCGCGGCATAGAACCCACTTGTGACATTCTTAAAATTCGCCGTCACGGAGCTATCGGTGACGGCGCTGAAGGTCACCGCAAGGCCAAGCATCAACAGCAACGACATAATCAGCAACACGCCGATCAAGGCCATGCCGCGCTGCCCGGTTGAGTCCCGCCCTGCATTCTTGACCGCTCGCCCGCTGGACCGTTGTGAATCGGTTGATAATGTCCTCAAATTGGAAGCTGCTCTCTTGTTCATGGTTCCCCCTCTGAGCAATCGTGCGCAATGCTTTCGTCCAGGGCGCCTGATTATTGATCTGGATTCAGTCTCTCTCCTAAGTGAGGATCCTTGCCGATTCGAATTGTGCGGTAGTTGCGGCCGTCGCCGTAGTGGAGTCCATTCGG
>Ga0207156_10057_pt1 | contig 26952 bp, 30 predicted proteins | sample Alteio_BWMinHeat_24_FD_153514 | JGI IMG/M metagenome (GOLD analysis project Ga0207156, IMG submission 153514) | Enriched cells from forest soil in Barre Woods Harvard Forest LTER site, Petersham, Massachusetts, United States -... | ecosystem: Environmental > Terrestrial > Soil > Temperate forest >...
ACGACAAGGCTGGAAGCCTCTACGACATCACTCGAGAGATTGAAATCAATTTGAGCGGGCCGATTCGCATGGTGAAGCAGTTCTTGCCGCATTTGAAAACAAAACCACAGGCCGCAATCATGAACGTTTCGTCAGGATTGGCATTTGTTCCATTGCCCATATCACCGGTTTATTGCGCCACCAAGGCTGGTCTGCATTCGTTCACCGAGTCTCTTCGTGTGCAACTGAAAAACACCAAAGTAAAGGTATTTGAGCTAGCACCGCCGGCGACACAAACCGAACTCTTGGGTGCCTTTAATCCTGAAGACATGAAGGGCGTTTCTATCATGAAGCTGGAAGACATGGTTAAAGTCGCTATCAAAGGAATGCAAACCGATCGATTTGAAATTCGTCCAGGTCAGGCGAATCAGCTCAAAATCATGAGTCGCGTGGCACCTGGGTTTATTTTGAAACAAATGAGCCGATCGGTCGATCGTATGCTCAGTACACACAATTAATTCGAAGCCTGTAAGACGCCGAGACGCCAGGGCGGCCAGAAGCCTAAGTACACACGGCCAAGCCTAAAAAGGCCTCATAGACTGCTCATCAAAATGAGTTAGTCAACTGACACACAATCAGAGTAACGAAGTGATCGAATGACACAACAGGCCCTAAGCAGGCAAGAATGGAGGTTTGATGAAAATCATATTGATTGGCGCAAAGGGAAAGATCGGCGAACTGGTTCAAAAGGCATTGGCGGGTGCTGGTCATGAGATCGTCAAGGTCGGTCACAAATCTGGCGATTTGCAAGTCGAGATCGAGAACCGCGAAAGTGTCAGGAGGCTTTATCAAGCCGTCGGCTCGTTTGATGCCGTGGCCATTGCGGCAGGCCAAGTCGCATTTGCTCCGCTTTCGGAACTCACCGTTGAAAAGTGGCAGTTTTCGCTGGGAAGCAAACTCATGGGTCAGATCATTCTGGTTCAGGAGGCGCTCCCGTTCATCAAAGAAAGAGGCTCCTTCACTTTGGTTTCGGGCATTCTCAATGACGACCCGATCTTCGCCGGTGTCGCGGCTTCAACCGTCTCCGGCGCGTTGGAAGCTTTTGTTCGGGCCGCCGCAATTGAGCTCCCTAAGGGACTGCGAATCAATGCGGTGAGTCCCACGATGCTAAAAGAATCCGAATCTCAATTTGCCCAGTTCTTCGTCGGCATGATTCCGGTCGAAGGATGGAAAGTTGGACAAGCCTACAAACGCGCTATCTTGGGGGCGCAAACCGGCCGCGTTTACAAAGTTGAGTGAGCTTACCAGCGTTTATTCGAAGACCGCCCAGCAACATCACAAGAAACCCGGTCGACAGATGAATCGGCTTGTTTCGATGCAGCAGGAAGTCAGTTGACTGGCTAGTAGTGCACGACCCATTGGCTGCCAAGTAATTAATGACAGAACAAGCCCGAAGCAGGCAGAACGGAGCAAAAAAGATGAGTGCAGCACTCGATAAAAAGAGGTTCGGTCCCTGGGCAGTTGTCACGGGTGCCTCGTCTGGAATAGGCAAGGAATTTGCGCGGCAAATCGCGGCGTCGGGCATTAATGTAGTGCTCGTGGCCAGGCGAGACGCATTGCTTGCCGAACTGGGACGCGCCATCTCACAGGAGTTTGATGTCCAGTACCGCGCGTTGGCTGTGGACCTCTCACAAGAGGGATTCATAGAGAGACTCGACGACGCTACGTACGATCTAGATATCGGCCTTGTCGTCTCCAACGCCGGCACCGGAAATCCCGGCGAGTTCTTGAAGCATGATCGGCAGTTGCTTCAGGCAACCTTGCGGCTTAATACGATGGCGCATCTGGAAATCACCCACCATTTCGGTCAGAAACTCGGCGAGCGGCGCCGGGGCGGAATCATCCTCGTGGGAGCACTGGGTGCGGAAAGCGGCATTCCCTGTATGGCGAACGACGGAGGCGCGAAGGCGTATGTACACAGCCTCGGCGAAGCGCTTCACTATGAGTTCAAACCTCTAGGTGTCTACGTCACTGTACTGGCAGCCGGGGTTACGAACACAGCGGTGATCGACAAGTTCGGCCTCAATCCGAAAACCATGCCGATGAAACCGATGACCGTCGAGCAGTGCGTATCTGAAGGACTCAGCGGTCTGCGCAAAAACCGCTCCAGAGTCGTTCCAGGCAGGCTGAACCGCATCATGAACGCCGTCGTGCCCGCTTCTCTTGCGCGCATGCTACTGGCAGACTTGCTTCGGAAAGGGCTTGCCAGCAAGGCCGCATCTACAAACGCACGTGCGGAGGCCTGATAAATAAACGGGCCGATAGGTCAGCTCCGATATCAAAAGTGCATCAGCCGTGGGCCCGACTCGGTACCGACCGTGAATCCTATCAGCGCTCAGATGAATCTGAGAACCGTTAGGGAGAAGCAGAGATGGTTTTGATTATTTCGACTCTTTGCGCTGCTGTTTTCCTTGCCGTCGTTCAGGCCAGACGCCTGAGAGACCGTCGTGAAATGGAACGGCACAGCATCACTCCGGAAGCCCTGCATGCGCTGTTGGCTTCAAGCCAGGAAGTGCTTGTTATTGATGTTCGCCAGCCTCTGGACATGTTGGGAGACTCGGTCATCATCCCGGGCGCTCAGTGGCTCGCACCCGAGGAGGTGTGCGCGAATCCTTGGCTGCTTCCGAAAGAGCGAGACCTGGTCGTTTACTGCACCTGCCCGAGTGATAAAACCAGCCGAACCATCTTGCATCGAGCAATCGCAATGGGATTCTCGCGAATCAAACTCCTCAAGGGCGGTCTCGATGGATGGAGGACCAATGGCTTCCCAGTGGAGCCGTATAAGAAACCCTTTCATCTCAATTCAGGAAAAAACGAGTCACCTTCCGACCGCGCGCTATTGAAAAGGGCGGAGGTCAATAGGGCAGAGGTCGTGGGTTCGATATGGGTTCGATAACGGTTCCCGATCGTGCCTTACAGCGCAAAAAGAAGCCATCCGTGACGCTTGTTTTCTGTAAGTTACGACCTTCCTTTTCGCTGTCACGGCAACTTCTCGGACCTTTTGGGGAAGTTTCCGGCACCGGAAGGCGCACACAGGAAGGGTGGGGAATTTGTTTTATGCGGGGGCGTAGGTCACCTGGTTAGAACGCCTGCCTGTTACGCGGGAGGCCGCGGGTTCGAGTCCCGTCGCTCCCGCCAGCATTTCAAACTTAGGATGAAGGCCCTGCGGCTTAACGAGCAAGGGTCGAAGAGTGATTCAGCGATCGCGGGTTTTCACAATTGCTCCGGCGAATTTATCCTTAAGTCGGCGTTACGTGACCTGCGACCAGCCAAGCCTATGGCATCCACACAGACGTGACCACTCTCTCGCGAACGGCTCTGAGATGGAAGGGAACGAAAAGTTATGACGGATAAGGCTTCAACACTGCGGTATGAGACCCTGTGTATACGTCGACCCGGCCTCACTCGCGACCTGCCGCCCGGCAAGGAAGACCTGCAATGGGTGGCGAACACTGCGACCTTGATCTACGGGGAGCGCGACGGGGTGCTGGTCGATACCTTCCTCACTATCGAGCAGAATCAGCAGCTCGTTGATTGGGTCAAAGCGCGCGAACGAAACTTGGCTTACATCTACATCACTCACGGTCATGGCGACCACTACTTCGGTGTCAAGCAACTCGTCGAGGCATTCCAGGCTGCCAAGCCAGTCTCCTCGGCCGGGGTAATGGAGAGGGCGAAACAGGAAGGCGACCCCAAGTTCCTCGACAGTTTCTGGAATTCACGGTTTCCCGGTCAAATCTCGCAGCCACAGGTATTTCCCGAACCCCTTGACGACGACACTTTTGCCATCGAGGGTCACACGCTGCACGTGATCGAATCTGGTTTCACGGACACCGACCACAGCACCGCGCTGTGGGTGCCGGATCTGCGGTTGATCGTGGCGGGCGACGTCGCCTACAACGGAATCCACCAGTACATGGGCGAAGCGGACGCCGCTACACGTCGAGAGTGGATGCGCGCGGCCGACAAACTCGCGGCCCTCGATCCTGTGTTCGTCGTCGCCGGACACAAGAGGCCCGAGTTGCCCGACGACCCGTGCTGCCTCGTTGAAACCAGGCAGTACCTGGCCGACTTTAACCGACTCGAGGCCGAAACCTCAACTCCGCTCGAACTATACGAGGCGATGCTTGAGCTGTACCCAGATCGGGCCAACCCCGGCTCGCTGTGGGGCGGGGCCAAGAAAGCCAAAGCCTGACAGCTACCCGTGTCTGATCGGACGAACTCGCGGTGCCACTGCAAGCCGCCTAGGGTCACAAGGCGCCCCGCGCCTGAGGCGAGACCACTGATGGGGAGTCCGCAGACGCCTCTTTACCGATCCATAGTCGGAAGGGGCTGGCGCGTCATAGATGATCAGGGAAGTAGGTCGCGTCAAAACGCTTCAATTCAAGATCTGAGTACCGGATGGCTGGCCCCTCATGGGATTGGTCGTAGAGATGCTCCGCCACCACCTTCCCCGCAACCCAGATCCGCATCGTCTTCCATGACATAACGTGGCGAGTACCATTCTTAGCCAAAAGTTCAACCGACCAGGAGGTGTGCTGCTGATCAGGCGTGTCACTCGTAATGTGTTGCGCCTCGACCGTCACCTCCACCCCACCCATCTCTGCGATCAAATGAATCGGGAATAGAAGGTCCATCAACATACCCTGAAGCGTGTCTTTTGCGACGGTGCGCCGGGGACCCTCGCCGAAGCTTAGGTCAACCTCATCGGCATAGTGGCGATGGCAAAGGTCAATAAAGGGCAGGAAATCGACGCTAATGTCGTTGCTCAAGATAGCTTCGTTCAGCGCTTTGTCTTGAATACGAGGGGCTTCATAATCGTCGGCCATTTCAGACTCCTCCCGTAGCCGCGAACCGCGAGTTATCACTATGTTGCTTGTCTACTTTCACCCGTGATTACCTCCTCTGTAACGCGCTTATTTTGCAAGGATTGCCTGACCGGAATGATACGAAGCGTGGCTGGTGCGGCTGATCACGACTGCAAGCCGGTTCCGGGTAGGATCTTTGACAAAATCCTCATCGGCTACCGCCGTGTGCTTTTGCAGCCAGTCTTCCAATGTGAACCGTTCCAAGGCAGTAGTGAGTTTGCTATTGACCTCGGCCCATGCTCTTCGAAGCTCAGTTGTGGAGAGAGCATCGACTAGCACTCTGTCCGGATTCGTGATATACGTCTCATCCAACTCAGGATGAAGTCTCTCTCCGAGACCAAGCAGAGGGAACATGCGATCATGCGTGGCAATCAGGTGTCCGACTAGATAGAAAACGCGGTTCTTGCCTGGAGCGATCTGTTGCTGAAGCTGTTCGTCGCTCAGCTCAGAGAGGACCTTATCGAAGCGGCTAATGACTAGCTTCCATGAGTTGAGCACCGTAACGCTGAGAATCTCTTCGTTTGTCATCTTGATTTACTCTTCCTTTCTTACGCAAAACGCGGCAAGTTGATGCCGGCTAGACAGGCCTTTCAGCAGTAAGTTCTGCACCAGACCTCCGTTAAGAAGGAGACACGCCACAAACATCACGTCAATGTCCCCCCGCCCCGCTACCTCCGATTTTGAAGTATTTGGTTAGGAGCACCAGTGGAGCCGCGACCAAAGTCACCACACCGATCAAATAAAAGCAGTCCATAAATGCCAGCAGTCGGGCCTGTGCCTGGAGTTGGCCGTAGAAATGAGAGTAGGCCGCGCCTAAGGCGTCCGATGGAGAGAACCCGCGCGCACGCAAGAAAGCCGCTGATTGGCTCACTTGCTGCTGTAGAGCAGTTGAGGATGCGGGCAGATTGCGGCCCACGATTGATTGGTGGAAGTTGCTCCGGCGCTCGCTCATCGTGGTGATGAAGGCGATGCCGAAGCTGCCGCCCCAGTTCCGGAAGAAGTTGGTAAGCGAAGATGCCTTGTTATTCTGACTTGGCTTCAGTTGCGAATACGCGATCACCGTGAGTGGCACGAAGAAGAACGCATAGCCCAGGCCTTGCAGGGCGCGCGCCCAAGCGTAATGGCTGTAGTCGGTGTCGAGATTGAAATGGCTGTAATTCAGGAATGAGATACCCACCACGAGAACAGCCCCAAACAGCAGAAAGCGCGGCTGAATGACGCGCCGCTGCACCAGCTGCGCACCCACCGGGGCAAGCAACGTGATGACGAACGCACCAGGTCCCAACACGAGTCCGGCGTCGATGGCGCGATACCCATAGAGCGTTTGTAGAATCTGTGGGATCATCGTCGTGGACCCGAAAAGCCCAAAGCCGAAAATGAAATAGAAGAAGCAAGCAGTGGCAAAGTTGCGCATTTTCAGAAGATGGAGTTCGATAACCGGATCCTTCTGCTTCAGCTCCCAGAAGACCGCCGCACCCAGACAGGCGATCGCGACAACAAACATCAGGGTGATAAACGAGGAACCGAACCAGTCGTCGATCTGTCCGCGATCGAGGAAGACTTCCAGCGCCGCAGAACCGAGTCCGATGAGCGCGATCCCAATGCCATCCACGCGCAGCCTGCCGTCGGCAGTGCGCACCGACTTTCGCTCCTCTGCGAAGGAAGGCGGGTCGTGGACAAATCGCGTGGTCAGAAAGAGCGACAGGAGTCCGACCGGAATGTTTATGAAGAAGACCCACCGCCAGTTGTAGTTGTCGGTAATCCAGCCGCCGAGGACTGGACCGATTGCCGGCGCGGTGACGATCGCAACAGTGTAAAGAGCAAAGGCCATGGCGCGCTTGTGGGGTGGGAACGTGTCCACCAGAATCGCCTGCTCCACTGGGGCCAAGCCGCCGCCCCCGATGCCCTGCAGCACACGCGCCACCAACATGATGCCGAGGTTCGGAGCAATACCGCATAAAAACGACGTGATGGTGAAGAGGGCAACGCACGCGAGGTAGTAATTCTTCCGACCCAGCACTCGCGATAACCATGCTGACATCGGAAGAACCACGGCATTCGCGACCAGATACGTTGTCAGAATCCACGTGACCTCGTCGTACGAGCGACCGAGACCGCCGGCAATATAAGGGAGCGACACGTTGGCGATGGAGGTATCAAGCAGTTCCATGAACGTGGCCAGTGTGACGGTAAGTGCAATGACCCAGGGGTTGACGGTTGGTCGCGCAACGGCTGCAGTGCGGCTTACGATGACCGGGCCGGGCGAAGGGGTCACCGAATTAGAAGAGGCAGCAGTAGCCAATGAGGCCTCGGGGAGGAAAAGATATGAGACCGAATGGTCTCGTTTATCATGTGATTCGCCACATTTGCGACCGATGCGTCTTTTTTTTGCGTTATCCTTGTTGACGAGGTTCAAATTATGAGCAAGGGAGAACTGACGCGACAGCGGATCATCGCGGAGGCTGCGCCGATCTTTAACCAGAAAGGATTCGAAGGAACCGCCCTATCCGATCTCATGCGAGCGACAGGATTGGAAAAGGGTGGGATCTACCGACACTTTGGGAACAAGCAGGAACTTGCGGAAGGCGCATTCGATCACGCCTGGAGACTGGCAATAGATACACGTTTTGAAGGAATGCAAGAGATTTCGAATGCCGTTGATCGCTTGAAACAGATTATCCGCAACTTTCGCGACCGGCGCTCAGGGTTGGTACCGGGAGGGTGTCCGCTGCTAAACACGGCGATCGATTCCGACGACGGCAATCCTCGGTTGAGGGCCAGAGCCCGGCAGGCGCTCAAATCGTGGTCGGATCGCCTCCAATTGATCGTCGAAGAGGGGAAGCGAAGAGGCGAAGTTCGCGCCGATGTCGATTCGGCTCAATTGGCCACATTGATAATTGGTACGCTTGAGGGCAGTCTCATGATCAGTCGCCTTAGACGTGACGGCAACCCAATAGCTCTTGCGTGCGATCATCTTGAGGAGCACGTCGAATCGAAGGTTCGCGTGCAGTAAACTGCATTGAACTCTTCCTGCTCGCGCCTGCGAATCACGTTGATCGTTCGGAATCCATACATCTGGGTAATCTGGAGAACAAAGCTTGCCGACATTGGATGCAGCCGCCGTTTGCAGGAGCCAATTTCCTTGTTTAAGGTCGAGGCTTGAGCGCGTGAGCGCCCAAGCCGTAAGCGGATTGGTATAGCCGGTCGAGTGCGGCTTCACTGCTAAGTCCGGCTGGCACAGGACCCACCTGGTCTGCTTTGCAGACAACCTGCTCCCACCAGAAATTCCCGGCGTGATGAAGATCACGCGTGTTCCCACTTCCAAGCCCATTACCACTGCGCCGTGTTTCCCGACCACGCCAACACCTTCTCCTCCCGGACTCGCCGGGAGGCCTGGCTAATAGCCGTAACGGCCTCGGATCATGTGTAGATCGGATGGATGAATGGGCCTGAACAGAACCCGCACAAGTACCTCACACTCAGTGACTTCTGGAGTAGACATCTGTTCCAGTCGCAACACCTGCTCCGGCTCGCCTAAACTGATGAAATAGCAAAACTCTACTCACATCTCCTTCATAAACTGGCGAGTTTCTGGTGCCGTGCAAGGGCGACTCGACAGGAAGTGTACAACGGATGAAACAAGGCTACTCCACCTCTAACGGTTCAAACGTGGACGGCGAGAACGGGGCAGGGTCCCAACTGCATCACCCGATAAGTTGTCGAACCAAACACAGCAAGATCCAAGGCCCCACGGCCACGAACTCCCATTGTGACCAAGTCGGTGCGCGCTTCCAGAGCAAGTTCGATGATCTGCTGGTATGGTTTTCCGATGCGCACCGCTGTCTGAATCTTGCGAGTCGTGTGTAGGCCCGGTGGAATCAATTTAGCGAGTTGCTCCGTCGCTACCGCGATGGCCTCTTCAGTCTTGGCCAGACTTGGAACCTCCTCCAACACGTGGAGCAAGGTGAGCTCGCAGTCGTATTCTGCTGTTGCAGAGATCGCATAGTTCAGGGCCCGTTCAGAATTCTTGGAGAAATCCGCACAGAAAAGAATTCGGTTCAGATGGTGGACGTAGTGCCACTCTTTACCTGCAGCCACAGAGTCGTGCGGCGCCTTATGTACTGCCAACACAGGGCAGGTAGCACTGCGCATCACTCGGTCGGTTACCGACCCCAGCATCAGGCGATCAAACCCTCGTCGGCCGTGCGTTCCCATGACGATCACGTCCACTTTTTGGGCATGAGCAAATGACAGAATGGCGTCCGGGGCTGTTCCCTCGTGCACCACGAGCTCCGGCTGAACTTCATCGTGTGTGTAGTTCTTCACAAATCCTTGCAGCTGCTCTTTGCCCCTCTCGACAAGCGCTTGCCAGAACCCCTCGTAATCTCCTGCAGTGGCAGCAAAGCCGGCGGCAGGATGTTGCCATAGCTCTACGATATGCTGTGCCACCAACCTGGCCCGATAGTGCTCGGCCAGCGACAGTGCATGACGATAAGCCATCACCGAGAACTCTGAGAAATCAACTGGACAAAGGATGAGTTTAATTTCCGGCATAACTCCTCTTTCTTAGGCCCTCGCTTTGATCCAACCGCCGCTCGCGGTTACCGCCAATTTGCCCAGCTAAGACCACAACGTTATTACGATTGCGTGGGAGACCGATCGGTCGCAATAATATTTATCACCGAAGAGAACGCTCATTCGGACGGTTAAGACGGCGGGTCTGCTTCAATCCAAAGCCGCCGTTACGTATTCATAGCCTTAGAGCTTTTTTGCAAACCAATCACATATCGTCTGAATTCCCCCGCTCGGTGCATCTGACAAAACGTGCTCCGCTCCCCCCTCATCTCGATCGAGTGAAGATGCGCAGCTCTTTGTCCGAGGATACGGCGGCCGCAAATGCCTTGTAAGCATCTTCGATCGGTATCGCCTTGTCCTCAGCCCCATGGACTATCAAGAACAACTGCTTCAACTTTGGAAGAACGTCGGCAAGCGTCCACTGCTTAACTTGGGCATCTGCGGCCACAAACTTAATATCGCCGCCTATCAGCGCAGAAAGCGTGACAGCGAGTCAGCCGCTGAAAGATTGCTAGTGCAAAGCCCGGCTCGTCGGAAGTGACCCGGACCTCTCATAACGCGTGCATTGGCGATTCATCACTCGTTCGGAGCTCTTCCCACAGAAGTTCAGGGAACCACTGAACATAAAAACGCTTCAATCCAGTAGCGGATCGCGCCCCGCCCGCTAATCAGCGGGGCGCGATCAATCAGTCTTACTTGCCTGCGGCGGCAGCAATGAAGTTGGCGACCTGCGCGGGATGAGAGAGCATGGGAACGTGGCTGGACGAAATATGGATCGTCGTGGCGTCCATTTGCTCTGCGAATTTTTCTTCCAGTTTCGGGTCGATCATTCGGTCCTGGTCAGCCACGATGTAGAAGCTCGGCTTCTGTTTCCATGCGGCGGTCGTAACCTTGGCGCCCACCTCATTCGGACCACTGATCTGGCCCTGGATCGCAAAGATGAGGTGTTTTTCTACTACTGTCAGGTCCTGTGCGAAGTCTTCTGCAATTCCCTTGTATGTCAGCATTACGAAGCCGCTTGCATCAAGACGAAATTGCTCGTCGCCGGGAGTCGGAGGATATTGGCTGTTCACGTCGGCCAACGATTGTCCCTGGTCGGGAGCGAATGCTGCTACATACACGAGACCGGCGACTTTTGGATCATCCCCGGCTTCCGTAATCACAACTCCGCCGTAGGAATGTCCGACGAGAAGTGCGGGGCCGTCTTGAAGTGCCAGCGTACGCTTTACCGTTGCCGCATCTTCGGCGAGTGTGGTGAAGGGAAGGTGCACAGCCGTGACGTGAAAGCCTTGCTCCTCGAGAAGTGGGATGACCTTATCCCAGCTTGAGCCGTCTGCCCATCCTCCATGGACGAAAACAATGTTGTGAATGTGAGGCGGTTCAGCACCGGTTGTCTGCGCTTTTCCATATATCGGCGCGAGCGCGAGAGCGCCAAAGAGTGCTGCTTTGTGAATGAGGTTTGCAGGACGCATCCATGCGGTGGTCTTGATAGGCAAGTTCATGACTTTTTCCCTTCTTGTTCTACCTTCCAGTAGGTAGGTTATCGACGCGCAATGAGCCCGATTGCTCATCGCAGGACAAGAGAATCAATTACTCGAAAGAGGTTGGTTCGCGTCGGAGGTTATCCGCGCTTGGTTTGCGGCCGTGATCCGCACGGATCTGTGAAGCAGATACACCACGAGGAATTGGAGGACGGCGATAAAGAGCGGCCCAGCGCATTTCCCAAGATCATGCTCAAACAGACCGATTCCGGCATCCAGCAATTGCATTGCGCCGGCGAGCGCACCCAGGATCAGCAACGCAGCCGTCGCCTGCTTGTAGATCGCCCCCAATGCGAACAAAGCCAGAGGAATTCTGGGCGCAGCCGCGTACATGGCCAATAGCAACGACGCCTGCGTTCGGCCGGATTCGGCAGGGACCAGGTATTGCGGGCGGATGATCGCCGCGATGGAAAAGCCGCTCGCGACCAGGACGTTGATTGCCGTGACCAGCGAAGCCAGCCGAATCGCCTTTATTGTTGTCATTGATTCCTTTCTCTGAGTAACCTTGTCCGACCGTAGTTGGGTTGATTTGACAACTTGTGTTAGCACTACGCCTGCGGGTAGTGCGAACCCTTCGCTAATTGCGGAGCGGGATACCTGTTATGTTTTTCCCCCATCAGTTGTCGTCAGACTGTAAGAACTACCCTCCCGAAGGGGCGGTCTTCAACGAGATAACGCAGAGCCTGAGCCGCTTCGACCAAAGGGAACGCCTTAGCGACGATCGGTTTGATCGCACCGGATTGAAGTAGAGAGACAATGACCTTCCAAGCGTCAGCGACCGTCGCCGGCGGCTGACGGAACATATTGAGACTCCGGATGCTGCCTTGCGGCACGATGAGATCGGTCACGTCAATGGTCGTCTTACGGCTTGCGGAATACCCCAGTGTTGTGAGGCTTCCTCCCAACGCGAGCGCTTTGAGCGCCTCGCTCAAGACCTCACCACCGATCCCATCGACGACAATATCTGCACCGTAGCCGTCCGTGACACGACGTACGCCGTCACCCAATTTCTCCAGGGAAGTATCGATGACCTCATTGAATCCGAGCGCCTTCGCCCGCTCGGCTTTCGCACGATTGGTCGTGCTGGATATGGCGTGTTTTGCTCCCAGAGCGCGCGCCAATTGCGTTACCGCGTTGCCGACCGATCCTCCGATCGCCGGCGCTAGAACGGTCTTGCCGGGACGAAAACCAGCCAGTGTAAGAGCCACTTGCGCGGTGAGATACGCGACCGGAATGCCAGCGGCGCTTATATCGTCGACACCATCAGGGATCAGGCAAAGATCTTCCTTCCGTACGGCAATCCACTCACGATAGGTTCCGTCCTCAAAAACGCCATAGGCACCCCAGAACATCACGCGTGAGCCGGCAGGAAAGTCCGCCCCACCTCCCTCCTCCACCACGCCCGCTCCTTCGTTGCCCAGGACTAGTGGCACCTCCGGGATGTGAAATTTGCCGAAGAGAATCGTATGGTCGAGCGGCGTGACGCCAGCTGCCGTGATTCGCACGAGTACTCTCCCGTCTGTGACCGTTGGTTTTGGAAGCTCTACGAGCTTCAACGCTTCATAACCGCCAAATTGCTCCGCTCTCATTGCACGCATTGTTGGTTCTCCCATTTCCCATGTCACTCCTGGCCTGCGCCGCTAGGTCGCAACCCGGAAATTGTTAATATCGATCGTGACCACTAGCAGGTCACGAATTGGTCGAATTCTTGGCCTTCACTGAGCAACCATGTGGATTATTGTTATAATCCATATGCAGGATTAGATTCGTAATCCTGATTTGGTCGCAGATTATTTTGGAGGAGGTTTATATGGGCTATTCCAAGGCCCAAAAGGAGAAAACTCACAAGCGCATCGTGGCTATTGCCTCAAAGAGATTCCGCGAAAAGGGCCTCGCGGGATTCGGAATTGCGGAGCTGATGAAGGAAGCCGGCCTGACGGTGGGCGGCTTCTACAAGCACTTCGACTCGCGTGACGAGCTAGTGGCCGAAGCAGTCAGCGCCGCATTCGGTGTCTGGCAGCGCCAAAAGGAAGCTACTGAATCCGGTGGGCAGCCGTTCTCCTTCGCGAAGCTTATCGACGACTACGTGAGCGATGCGCACCGCAAGAATCCAGGTACGGGATGTGCCTTCAGCACACTGGCGCCGGAGATCGCTCGGAGCGATAAGCGGACTCGTGCGCTTACCTCTGACCAAGTCAGGAAAGACCTTGAGTTGCTTATCGGGTTGCTGCCAGGCAAGGACAAGCGCGCGGCAAGATCGAGAGCGATCTTGACATTCAGCGCGCTCGTCGGAGCGATGTCGCTGGCCCGCGCCGTGTCGGATGAGGCGCTTTCGCACGAGATCTTGAAGACGGTGGCAGACCTTCTGAAGAATCCCGCCTGAGAGCAACCAAGCCCGTCGGCTTAAGTGCAGCGACGCTCGATCAGATTTGCCCTCTGCCGCCATCAACAAACAATTCGATACCAGTGACGAAACTGGAGTCATCCGACGCCAGAAACAACGCAACCTTGGCAATTTCATCGGGTTCCCCCATACGTCCCATCGGGATTGTGGACACTATCCGTGCAATGGCGTCTGCAGGTTGCCCATCCACAATTGGCGTATCGGTTGGACCCGGGCTAATAACGTTTGAGCGAATATGGCGGTCCTTGAGATCTGAGGTCCAGGTTCGGACGAAAGAGCGGAGGGCGGCCTTCGTCGCGCCGTAGACACCGAAGCCGGGCGTACCCTTCACGCTCCCGACTGAGCCGTTTAGAATAATCGAGCCACCATCGTTCAGCAGCGGTAAGGCTTTCTGCACCGTGAACAGCGTTCCCTTGACGTTGATGTCGAAAAGCTTGTCAAAATGCTCCTCGGTGATTTTGCCGAGGGGAGCGAATTCGGCGACGCCCGCATTGGCGAAAACCACGTCGATTCTCGCCTTGGAGGAGACGGTCTCGTAGAGACGATCGAGGTCGCTCAATTTGGCAATGTCTCCCTGAACGCCAGTAACGTTGCTGCCAATTGCTTTCACGGCCTCGTCGAGTTCCTTTTGACGACGGCCTGTGATGAAGACGTAGGCGCCCTCCTTTACGAAGAGCTTTGCAGTGGCCAAGCCTATCCCAGTGGTACCACCGGTAATAACCGCCACTTTTCCTTGCAGTTTCTTAGTTTCGGACATCGGCAGATTTCCTTATTCTCCCTTGCCCGTCATCGGCCTCAAAAATGACGTGCCCGGACGCACCTTATGCTTGGTTTGTGGTGAATAGCCTCAGCATTTGCTGGTTAAACCCGTTCACCAAGGCGTGCTCTTCAGGTCCAGGATTGGCTCGCAGAGGCTTCGCCGCTCCAACAAGAATTTCGTCAGCATCTGTTCCAAGGACCTTCAAAGTTTCGGAGATGAACTGGTCCAGAGGCATTGCCTGCTCGGCTTCCTGGCTATTCATCAGCTCCGTGCGCACCCAGGGTGGCGCCATCTCGAGCACTCGAACACCGCTTTCGCGAAGTAAGAAGCGTTGCGATAATACATACGAGTGGAGCGCAGCTTTTGTGGCAGAATAGACCGCCGTCACAGCCAAAGGCACAAAGCCAAGAACCGAGGTGTTGTAGACAATCACACCACGTCGGCTCTTCAGCTGGTCCACGAGAGCCGAGGTCAAGCGGATAGGGCCCAGAAGATTGGTCGTGACGGTCGACACGAGCAGCTTGTCATCAACGATGCCGGCCGCCTGATCCGGTTCCATGATTCCAGCGTTATTGATGAGAACATTGAGATCTGGATGTTCTGCAATCAACTTCTTCGCCACTACTTTGATACTGTCCGGGTCTGCGATGTCGAGTTCGATCGCCTCGATGCCCGGATTGGCCTTCGTGACGGAGTTCAGATGGCTCTTGCGTCTGCCTGAGATGATCACTTTGTTTCTGCGTTTGTGCAGTTCCTCGGCGAGTGCGCGACCAATGCCCGATCCGCCGCCGGTGATGAAGATAGAGTTTCCAGTGAGGTTCATAGTCAGCTCCTTGATGGGTCTTGTTTGTAGGTGGGGTAATCGGAATAGCCACGCGGCCCCGAGGCATAGACGGTTTCCCAATCCACTTCGGCAAGAGGGGCATTCTCTGCAAACCTCTGGACCAGGTCGGGATTTGCGATATAAGGACGGCCGAACGCTACCAGATCTGCCAGACCTTCCGCGATAAGGCGATTGCCGCGATCACGGTCCATCTTCACATTCGCGATGAGCGTGCCTTTGTAGAGAGGACGGAAATGCCGGAACATGCCATCGTCGGCCAATTTCTCGAGTGGAGAGCCAGAAAAGTCGGTGGTATTGCCCATGAGCAGCAAGTGCGAAAGTTTGTAGGAGCTCAGTTTCTGAATTGCATATTCGGTGACGGGCAGAGTTTCGTCGTTGGCTTGAAATGCACCGCCCTCGTGCATCGGGCTGATCTTGACTCCAACCCGTTGTGCGTCGACCTCACCCAGGACCGACTCGATTACCTCGAACAGAAAACGCGAGCGATTTTCCAGGCTCCCGCCGTACTCGTCTTTACGCAGGTTGGTGGTGACATTCAGAAACTGCGAGATCAGATAGAGATAGTTGGCGAGGATCTGGACACCATCGAAACCGGCTTCCATCGCGTTTCGCGCAGCTCGCGCGAAGTCCGCAACCGTGACTTGAATCTCCTGCTTTGTCATCGACCGCGGTGTTACCGTCGGCTTCCTTCCGGTCCGCGTGAACGACAGTTGGCCTGGATCGACGTTCGATGCGGACACCGGCTGCGCGCCGTCCAGTAGTTCAGGATGCGAGATTGCTCCCGTGTGCCAGAGTTGTGCAATCATGCGGCCGCCGGCCGCATGGACGGCATCCGTGACTCGTCGCCATCCGCGGACCTGCTCCGCCGCCCACAGGCCTGGTGTATCGGCCCAGCCAAATCCTTCCGGGCTGATCGCGGTGGCCTCGCCAATGATCAGTCCGGCTGAAGCACGCTGAGCGTAATACTCCGCCTGCCAGGTCGTGGGCACATGATCATGCGATTGCGCACGCATCCGAGTGAGAGGCGCCATCACGATGCGGTTAGAAAGATCGAGGTCTCCCATTCGATACGGTGTGAAAAGCGGCTGATTCGACATCAAATGAACCCCCGGGAAGTTTTAAGCGATGGCAGGTTTCACCGTGCGGTCCATGAGCCTGAACCGTTGCTCGCTTGGCGGATGGAATAAACGTGCTTAGGAGACCACTTCGATCGCATCGACCCGTGAGGGATAAAACGCCAGGTATTCGTGAATTCTGGCGACTGCCTCATGCGGTCTCTCATACGTCCACACGGCATTCTCCGATCGGGAACCGCCGATGGGAATGCTGTAGTAGGTGCAATCGCCCTTGTATGGACAATAGGTGTAATGAGTTGTGCGAACGAGCAGCGACATGTCCGCATCGCTGCGCGGCAAGTAATAGACGGCTGGATATCCCTTCTCCTCCAGCCGAACAACTCGCGTCGATTCGGCGACTATCCTTCCGGCAACCGTTACGCGGACCTTGCCCTCAGCCGGCGAAATCGTGATGGGATGATCAGGGCCAGGAATCTTGATTTCCTTACCTTCGGTCAAAGTGTTATTCATTGCGTTCCTCACGTTGTCAGTTAAAGCTTTGAACCGCCATCGACAGGAATACTGGCGCCCGTGATCCAGCGCGCTGTATCGGACGCTACAAAGGCGACTACATCGGCAACGTCGTCGGGTTTGCCGAGTCGCTTCAATGCCTGCATTTCCAGAGCGACCTCGCGTCCCGTTTCTGTCTTCGTGAAACTCGACATATCCGTGTCGATGACGCCCGGTGCAACGGCGTTAACGCGTATACCGCGCGGCCCAAGAATGGCTGCCCAGTTCTTGACCAGTGTCTCAAGCGCTCCTTTGGTAGAGGCGTAGGCAAGAATCGAAGGACTCTCCAAATCGGGCTTGCCGACCACCGTACGGGCTCCGAGAGAAGAGACAACAACAATGCTAGAGCCCTCGCCAAGAATCGGCATGAGTTGTTGAACCAGGAAGAACGGGCCTCGTACGTTTGTGGCAAAGAGGTTGTCAAAATCCTCTACCGTGTAATCTGCGATGCGTGCCGCCTTGCTTATTCCGGCGTTAAGCACAAGCACATCTAATCGATCGCCGACTAGGCCTCGCACTTTAGCGACAAGCTCGACGGCCGCCCCAGGCGCGGCGAGATCCGCGCCCACGGAATCGGCTTTTCCGCCACTGTGCTTGATCGCGGCGACTAATGTATCCGCGTCCTTCTGGGATCTTCCGTAATGAACGAGCACATGCGCCCCTGCGGCGGCCAACGCTAAGGCCGTTGCTTTGCCAATGCCGCGCGACGCTCCAGTGACGAGCGCAATTTTGTTCGTGAGATTTGCCATTTGCTACCTCTCAGGATTTGCTTCGTGCTTGACCTGTTTCTCTCTGAATGCGCTATCACACTGGCGTGCCTGTCGTTTCGGGATATCCATCGACAAGAATCATGTCGCGTTCGAGCGCGATGTCACGCACTTCCAGCGCGGATGCGTATTCGGGAGACGTGTACCATGCTCGCGCCTGCTCTAAGCCGAGGAACTCGACGACGACTATGTTTTGAGGGTTCCAGGCACCCTCCAGCGCCTGAATTTCCCCGCCGCGAGCGAGATAACGGCCGCCGTATTTCTCGATTGCCGCCGCAGCGCGGGTTCGGTAGGTTTGGAAGGCTTCAGGGTTTCGCACCGTCAGGTCCGAGATTAAATATGCGGCCATTGTGATCTCCTTCTTCCAACGGTTGTTCGCGCCACTCCGCACGTCCCCCCGTAGGCCGAGCGTGTGTGCACCTTCAGGCGTTCATTCCACCGTCCACAGTAAGATTTGCTCCTGTGATATAGGAGGACTCAGGACCGGCGACGAACGCCACCATCGCGGCGATCTCCTCAACGCGCCCATACCGGTCGAGCGCTGTGGCGGCTTTCTGTGGTACCGCCCAATCGCCCGAGGCGGGATTCAAATCTGTGTCGATCGGGCCCGGCTGGACGTTGTTGACCGTAATGCCCCGGCTTCCGACCTCTCTGGATAGCGCCTGGGAAAACATCTTGACGGCTCCCTTCGTGGCCGCGTAGGGCACAAGTCCGGGTGCAACGGCGCGCTCGCCCACGGCCGAACCGACCATGATGATGCGACCACCGTCTTTCATGTGCTTCAGGGCAGCGTGCGTCGTGGCGAATACGCCGCGGACGTTGATGTCAATCACACGATCCATCTCCTCCAGCGTGGTTTCTTCGAATGTTTTTGGAATGGCCGTGCCGGCATTGTTCACAAGCACATCTAGTCGGCCGAAGGTGGCCACGGCCTTTTCGACCGCGTTCTTGACTGCCTCGACGTTGGCGGCATCCGCCTGGATCGCGATGGCCTTACCGCCGCCGAGTTCAATCGCTTTGACGACGGCCGAGGCTGCACTTGCGTCCTTCGCGTACGTGATGGCTACGCTTGCTCCATCTTCGGCCAGACGCTTCGCAATCGCTGCGCCAATTCCCCGGGAACCGCCGGTAACGAGTGCCACTTTCTTCGCTAACTTAGACATAGATCTCCTTTGCTTTTCGGTGAACAATTCACCACTCGACTGATTCAACTGACTGCGACCCGTTCTGGACCTATCGGGCAGTTGTGAACCATTCAGTCCTATACGATGACGAGGACGCAACAAGGATGCAGCGATATTGAACTATTTAGTTCTTTATCGGATAATGCATCTATGGGGCGCCCGAAGAGTTTTAGCCGAGAGGAAGTGCTGGAGAAGGCGATGCCCGTCTTCTGGAAGCAAGGGTTCGCGGACACGAGTCTTCAGGACCTGGAACGGGCCACAGGCGTGAACAAGTCCGGGCTCTATACCGAGTTCCGAGACAAGGACGATCTTTTTGTTGCGTGCCTTCGCCACTATCTTGAGAGCCAGGAGAAGAGAGGATTTCTTACCAGAGAGCCTCTTGGCTGGAAGAACGTCGAGGCTTTTCTTAAGCATGGTCCGCTCAACAAGGGGGAACGGCAGGGATGCTTTTCCGTCAATTCCATGCGGGAGTTCGCGATCCTTCCTGCCGAGGCTTATGGGGTCGTGACAGAGAATCGGGCGCTGTTGCAGCGCCTTCTCACCATGAATATCGAGGCAGAAAAACCCCAGATGGCTCCTTCTGCAATTGCCGAAATGGTGCTGTCCTTCTTCTCCGGATTGTGCATCGAGCGTAACCTTAAATCCGGCAAAACCTCGTCGACCCGCAAGATCGAAAACTTTATGACAGCCCTTCGAATTCTCTAATCGAACGGCCGTTGTTTCTGCTCCATTCACCAGCGCAGCCACGTTTTGGACTGTAGTCATTGTCCTCCCTCTTGCCTTTCAGATTACGGATAAAATGAGTTCGGCACCTGGAGTCAAGAGAAAGCTGGCCCGGTTAGGTCGTTGGCTCTCTACTCCGTCTTCCGCGAAAAATAAGGCGGCAACCTTTTCACCTGACTGGGGCCACAAAACTCCTGCTCGACCTTTTTGCCGTTCTTCCCGACTGGTTCGCTTTCCTCAAATTGCACGGTCGTAATGTTAGGCATTGAAATTGCCCGCCATGTCGATCAGGATCTTTCCGCCTTTCAGCAGATGAGTGACGGCTTCCTTGATTTTCGACATCGGATAAACCGCGGCGACTGGGACGCGCAGCGCACCGGAGGCGACGAGCGGAGCGGCTTCGATCTGCGCCGGCAGGACCTTCGACATATGATCGAAATCGCCCAGGAAGAAGCCTTTGACTGTCAGGTGTTTGCCTATGAGGAAAAGGGCGTTGACCGCCATCGGCCGTCCGGTCGCCGCTGAGTAGGAGACGAGCACGCCACGGTCCGACAACAATTGAACCAGCGTTGCCGTAGCTTCACCGCCTACTGAATCAACCGCCAACCTAACCGAACCTTTGCCGATAATGCGCACCGCCTCCTCGATTGCTGCCGGTTCGTCCATGAGCACCACGTCTGCTCCCGCAGCCTTGAGTTCGTCGATCAGTTCTGGTCGCCGCACGAGGCTGATCGTTCGAATGCCACGCAGCTTCGCAATTGCGATCAAAGACCGACCAACGCCGGAATTTCCTGCATTTTGAACGACCCAATCACCGGGCTTGAGGTCCGCATATTCACTGAGGATCAGCGCCGCTGTAGGTGGGTTGCTGCCGAGCTGCGCGAGTTGCAGCCGATCACCATCGGGCAGCGGGAAGAGCCCCCGCGCCGGAGCAATCAGACGCTCCCTCCAGGTCAGGCCGAGGATAGCAGCTAGGACGTGGTCGCCGACCTTAACGTTGGTAACACCAGGCCCTACCGCTGCAACTCGACCGAAACCTTCGTTTCCAACGACAGTTGGTACCGGCGGGCCCCCGAAGTAACCGCGAATGAAGAGCAGGTCATGAGAATTTAAGGGTGCCAGTTCGACATCGATTAGGACCTCGCCCATTCCCGGCACACCCGGCTCCGGGATATCGACGAGTTCCAAGACACTGAGTGGGTCACCATAGGCTGAGATTTGAAGTGCGCGCATCGCGGGCCTCCTTTTTTCATACCGCTCATGACCCGCGCCGTTAGGTCGCAAGCCAGAAAATGTCAGGTCGATTCGCGTTTTTGTCGGCTGTCACTTGGGAAATGTGTCGCCAAACATGGGAAGGCCGCTGACAGATTCGGCCTTGGTCGCCTCGTCCTGAAGCACATCCCAGTGCTCCGCAAAAACACCATCTTCGAACCGGAGAATGTCGGCGGCGATCCAGGCGGCGGGCCTTCCCATCCCCGTGAAGCGCCCATGCGCTATGACGTAATCACGTTCTGCAACGATGAGTTGGTTCTCATAGTGCATCGTTTCCGGCACTGAGCGGACGAGATTGAACAGCCCTTCGCGACCTGGTGCTATATGTGCGCTGTGCTGAATGTAGTTTGGCGACCAGAAGCGTTCCGCCGCCGCGTAGTCGCGCTTGTTGAAGAGGGTGTCAAAGGCTTCAAGAACGAGCGCTTTGTTCTGTTCAGGTGTTGTTTTTGACATAATGAGATCCTTTCAGCATGTGATGCTCCATAAGTTGGTAGTCGGAGTGGCTGTGTGGTCCCGAGTCATGCACGGTCTCCCGATCGACTTCGGCAAGCGGTGCCCCCTTGCTGAATGGGGATGATCGGATCAGATCTGCTCCGCCTCACCCCCGACGAACAACTCGGCTCCGATAACAAAGCTGGCGCGGGGAAAGACATGGAAGACTACCGGCCTGGCGAGTTTTTCCAGACGCCACAGCCATCAACATCCTCCGATAACGTGACTTTCAATTCCCTTAGAGCCATCCTCAGTTGCTGGTTCTTGATGAGCAGTTCACAAATGCATTCCTGCAAGTTCCCTAATTGAAATTGCCACGCTTGGTGTGATTCCTCTGGTGTCGGGTTGAGTTGAGAACCGGCACCGGATGTTCTTGCTGTCGCTTGCAGTGACGCGATTGATTCGGCTGGCGATATCGGTCTTCCGTATAGTGGGGAAATCATGATGAACTCCGGTGCCATCCACGTTCATCGCAGGCCTTTTAAATGCGTGTCTAAATCCCATCTCGGCTTTGAGAGGATAATAAGGGTTTGATTGTCGAAATTGGCTTGATGGTTGAGGCCGCACTTCCGCTCATACGCTTCCGCATCAAAGTTTGCCAGGAGTCTAGAAATGGCGAGGACGGTTACTCTGCGGAAGAATTTTTCATAATTTTGACTTGGCCACTCGAGAGATTCCATTGCTCGAATCCAACCGTCACCGGCTCGCAAGAGGCCCCTATGACCCACAAGGTCGCCCGTCGCCTTGAGAAATGCGGCCATTTCGCACTCTGCTTGCTTCTTGATACGTTGCGGGCATCCAGCATTGACCATTCTTCCTCCTCTGCCTCGGCAGCCTTGGAGCCTTAAATCCCCGAATTCATTGAGTCAACCGTTGTGGGACGAGAATGAGCGACAATCAGAGCTCGAACTTGGAGGAGGCTTGCTCGCGAAGCAATCCATCTGCATCACTATGTCGAAGCATTTTGCGATGGCCAAGTCGAGTTCTTGTGCAATGCCCCGACCGAGGCATTGTGTGTTCTTTCCGATGCGCCGGTCGGCACTGTTAACTGTTCATCGTTGGAAATTGGGAAGTGTGCGACGTTACGGTGGAACACCCCACTCGGCCGGTAGCTGCCTCCGGATCGTCAGGCAGTCATCGCAATTGGCGATTCAGGAATTCGCGCGTACGGCTGTTGGCAAGGGTAGCCGCGGCGGCATTGTAGTGTGTCCCATTATGCCGAGAGAAGGCATGATTCTGACCCGGATAGCTGTAGACTGTCGTGTTTGGTTTCTTAGCAAGTGCCGCTTTAATCTCAGCTTGCGCAGCTTTGGAAATGAACTCATCCTCCTCGGCAAGATGCATTAGAAGAGGCGCAGTAAGCCCATCGAGCTCACCTAGATATTTCTCAGTATCGCTGCCGTGGTAAGCGACCGCGGCGTCGAAGCCGGCGTAGCGCACGGCTGTAAGGAAAACCATCAACGCACCGAGGCAATAGCCGAGGACGGCAACCTTGCCGTCGCAGTCCGGGAGGCTGCTTACTGCGTCGATGGTGTCCTTGACGTCCTTGGCGCCTGCATCCCTGTCATAAGCCTGATAGAGGCGAAGGCCGTGTTGCCAATCGGCTTCGGAGGTGACATTAAGGTCGACGCCTGGCTCCTGTCTCCAGAATAGGTCTGGCGCGACCGCAAGGAATCCTTGTTCTGCAAGCGCGTCGCAGGTCTTGCGGATGTCGGCGTTCACCCCGAACAGTTCCTGCAGAACGACAACAGCCGGAGCCGGCGAGGTCTTCGGTCTTGCGATATAGGCGTTGAACGTGCCGCCCTGTCCTTTCACGGTGATGTGATCCGTCATTTCGCCCTCCTGAGGCGGATATTTATCCATACCCAATCTCCGCCGACCGAACCGGATCGATCATTTTGTCCGAAAGCGCATGGCTACTCATTGACGGAGGTCGCAGCCTCTTCTATGAGCTTGGCTGTTTCCTTCGGGTAAGACATGTAGGCCACATGGCTCGCCTTGACTTCGACCGTCTTGGCCTTGGCGCGCTTCGCCATCATGCGCTCCTGATCCGGATTGATCGATCGGTCTTCGCTGGCCACCATGTACCAGACGGGTTTGTGTTTCCAGGCGGGATTCATAACCTGATGGGTGAACGAGTCGGTAGAGATCGGCACCTGCGATATAGCCATGAACTCCGCCTCATTCCGAGGAATGTCCGCTGCGAAGTCAGCCGCGAAATGCGCCTCATCTATCCACCAAAGCCCATTGCTGTCCGGTTTGAACGCCTTGGACGCTTGCGGCAGGGCCTGTTCGATCGACGCACAGCTCTCACCTTCATCGAGAGCAAAGGCGGCAATATAGACAAGCGCTGCAACGTTTGGATGATTGCCGGCCTCCGTGATGATGGACCCGCCGTAGCTGTGGCCGACCAGGACCACTGGGCCGCCCATGGCGTCGATTGCGGCCTTCGTGTACTTTTGGTCGTCGGCGTACGAAGTCTCGGGAGGCTGCGCTACCGACACCTTGTAGCCATCCTTCTTGAGGATGTCAGCGACGGGTTTCCAGCCGGAGCCATCGGCGAAAGCTCCATGCACCAGAACTACATTCTTAATTTGCTGTTTCACGACCATTCTCCTTAGCGGTAAAGATCCACTTGGATCAGTTGATTTCGATGTCGAACGCCTTCGCGCCGAACCGCTCTTGTGTCGCGCGGGACTTACATCTCACTTGCAACGTAAAGACCTGTTGGCTACTTGACGTGTGCGGAGGTAGCAGCCTCTTCGATAAGCTTGGCCGTTTCCTTCGGGTGAGACATGTAGGCCACATGGCTGGCATTCACTTCGACCGTCTTGGCATTGGCGCGCTTCGCCATCATGCGCTCTTGGTCCGGATTGATCGACCGGTCTGCAGTGGCCACCATGTACCAAGTCGGCTTGGTCTTCCACGCGGGACTCGTGACCTTGTGGGTAAACGAGTCCGTGGAGATCGGCACCTGCGATACAGCCATGTAATGGGACTCGGCCGGAGGAATATCCGCTGCGAAGTCAGCCGCGAAACGGTCCTGTTCTATCCACCAGTTCCCGTTGCTATCCGGCTTGAATGCCTTGGATGCTTGCGGCAGGGCCTGTTCGATCGACGCACAGCTGTCACCATCATCGAGGGCAAATGCGGCGATGTAGACGAGTGCCGCAACGTTTGGATCGTTGCCGGCCTCGCTGATGATGGACCCGCCGTAGCTGTGGCCGACCAGAACGACCGGTCCGCCCATGGCGTCGATTGCGGCCTTGGTGTATTTTTGGTCGTCGGCGTACGAGGTCTCGGGGGGCTGCGCGACCGATACCGTGTAGCCATCCTTCTCAAGGATCTTTGCGACGACTTCCCAGCCGGAGCCATCGGCGAATGCACCGTGCACCAGGACCACGTTTTTGATCCCGGCCGGCTGCGCGGATTGCGCTGCGGCGACTTTATGACTCGTCCCCAACAGCACAGTAGTGGCGATCAGCGCGACAGTGAGCGTAGCAACACCATAAAGCTTCTTCATGACCACTCTCCCCTCCAGATCCAGCTTCAATGAATCACCTAGGTTCGATTTCTTTACATCCTTTGAGCCAAGTCATTACAACGCTTGGGAGAAGCGTATTCGTGGGGCAATCCATTTACATCCCTCGGTCGAAGCATTTTGCGATGGCCAAGTCAAGGCCTTGTGCAATGCCTCGACAGAGGCATTGCGTGCTCGTTCCGATGAGCCCGGTGGTACTGTTACTGGTTCATAGCTGGGAGTTGGGAGATGTGCGACATTACGGCTGATCTCGCTCGGAGTCGGGAATGATAATTTCACGGCGACCAAAAAGACGCGCATCTAGCGAAAATGCGCCAGGACCAAGCAGTGTAAGTGCAATACAGATGATCGCAAGGTTTAGATGGGCGATGGAGCTTGCAAGAGTTGGAGTTTGGCTCGCCGGTAACGGTACGAAGTTTATGAACACGTCTCCGACGACGGCCAATCCACAACAGATCGGCGTAAGAAATCCGATCAGGATCGAACCGCCGGTTACAACCGCAAGCCCACCAAGACACCAACAAGCAGCAGTCTCATGATCTGAGGAGGACAAGATAAAAATAATACCCTCGGCTGCTGCATTCAGCGCAACAAGGAACCTGAGGAGGAGAAGGCCCCCTCCGGGAAACCCGTTTGGAAACGCGGAGAATAGCCGTTGCAGCGGACACCTCCTGCTCCGCAGAGGTCGCGGCACCAATAACGTACCTGAAGAATGTAAAGACGTGATGCCTCGAAAGAGGCATTTTCGCTGCTGGTAGGTCTTACCTAAAGATGAATGATGCCACGGCGGAATCCGATTGTGACGGCTTCTGTCCGATCGGAAGCTCCGAGTTTCTCCAGGATATGTTTCACGTGGTTCTTCACCGTCTCCTCGGTGATAAACAGAAGAGCTGCTATCTCTCCGTTCCTTTTACCGATCGCAATCTTTTCCAGAACCTGAATTTCGCGCCCGCTTAGCGATTCGTTTCCGATATGCTCGGCTAGTTGCGCGGCCACTTCAGGGGGCACCTGTCTCTTGCCTGCGTGGACTTTCCGAATCGTTTCCAGGATTTGCTTTCGGGGAAGACTCTTCAAGAGATAGCTTTGTGCTCCCGCATCGAGAGCGCGTCGGATTTCTGCGTCGCCTTCGAAGGTAGTCAGCACTATCACACGAGCGTTGGGGGATTGAGCACGAATCGCAATCAGAGCCTCAATCCCATTCATGTCAGGAAGCCGGAGATCCATCAAAGTGATGTCGGGTTGAAGCTCCTGGAACAAATGGATTGCTTCGCGCCCAGTGGATGCTTCCCCCGCCACATCCATGTCCGATTCGTGCCGAATAACGGCGACGATGCCGACCCTCATTAACGGATGGTCGTCAACACACAAAACACGAATCTTAGTCTCTGCGCTCATTTTGTTTGTCCCGTGCCTTCCTTCCGCTGCCGTCGAACCCCTCTCGCCCAAGCCAACTAAGCCACCGGGGCGCCGAGTTGTCCGAATCGTCTTCAAATGCAATGTGACCAGGAACCGTCAGTTCGATTTCAGTTCCTGCGCCCAGTCTGCTCCGTAGTTTGAGAGTAGCCCCGATTCGCCGAGAACGCTCGCGCATTCCTGACAGGCCCCAGTGACCGTCCCGACCGCCTTGAAGGATCGAGGAGTCAATCCCCCGGCCATCGTCTCTCACCAGTAAACTCAACTGCGTTCTTGCGTATCGTATTTCTACTTCGATTGTCGCTGCATCAGAATGGGCGTAAGCGTTTACGATTGCCTCCCGTCCGATGCGGTAAATTTCGTTCCGGATCTGAGTTCTGACGACACGCGCGGCTCCCTGCGCGATGACCTGGAACGCGATTGTGTCCTTGTGAGGGAACTCTTGTTTGACCCGCTGAAATACCTTAGGCAAATCATTGTTTTCGATATCCTGGAATCTTAGCCCCCGAAGTGCCATCCGGCCTTCCTCTGTTACCTGTCGCAACGTCGCGAGCACGTTTTGCACAAGGCCTCTGACCGGAGAATCCTTCGCCAATTGGTCTTCAGCTAGATCAAGCTGGATCGACGCGCTTAAAGCCCCTTGCAATAGCGTGTCGTGCAGCTCACGCGCGATTCGTTCCCGCTCGTCGAGCCGCTCTTCCATCCTGGTTCGAATCTCTGCCGTCACTTGATTCAAGCGACGACGATAGAGCAACCACAGTACGGTAAAGCTGAAGACGATGCATATTGAGAGAAACCACAGTGACTTCCACCACGGTGGAAGGAAGGCACGGGACAAACAAAATGAGCGCAGAGACTAAGATTCGTGTTTTGTGTGTTGACGACCATCCGTTAATGAGGGTCG